>ERZ1292625.148-Hain-H41-01um-R1-148-length-116888-cov-15_pt3 | contig 73737 bp, 64 predicted proteins | sample MGYA00564400_ERZ1292625 | MGnify/ENA primary metagenome ERZ1292625 (study PRJEB36523, sample SAMEA6512639) | groundwater metagenome | collected 2019-01-08 | study: AquaDiva: Metagenomics assemblies of 32 groundwater samples | reverse complement strand
GTGAATACGTTCTCAAGTCTTGTACTCACCGCCCGTCACGTCAAGGGAGCCGAGAGTGCCCGAAGTTCCGCCTTGCGCGGACCTAAGGTAAGCTTGGTAACAAGGACGAAGTCGTAACAAGGCACGGCTAGCGGAAGCTGGTCGTGAATCAATTCAAATGAAACGTCGTGAAGTATATTCTTCGGGATTATTTCACTCTGAATTGGTCGGTTTTTTCCGAAAGGAAAAAGGATGAAGGTCCTCCCATCATAAAAAGGGACCCCCTATGTAAGCAGGGTTACTTACATCCAAGACCTCACTTAGGCGCCTGTCATTTATGACGGACGACGAAGTGAGGCGGAGAACGGAACAAAAGAAAGAATACTCAAACTTTTAGATATTACACGTGTGCAGTTTTCACGCAAAAAACGCCCAAATTTGAGGCGTTTTTTGCTACCCGAAAAGACTTGACAAATAATATAGATATGGTATACTTAAACAAGACAGTTAAATCAACTTAGGAGGGGTTATTTATGGCAAAGGTCAATCGAGTTCGATTTCCGTTTGTGGAGACTTTTCTTTGTTTCGCCGTCGTGGCTCTGTTGTATTGGCCCGAGGCTGTCATGAAAGCAAATTCTGTGACCGGTGCAGATGAGTGTGCGTACGTTGAGTTTCTTGAAAAAGAGCTCAGTGGGTGCCCCACAGGGAGTTGGACGTGGGTACAGTACTTTCTACCAAAAAGCGACGAAAGATTTATCGGACCTTGATTTATTTGGTCCACAAGCCCTGTACTTTTGTCCGGGGCTTTATTCTATTAACACAAACTCAAAGCCCCAGTCGCGCATGCGCGACTGGGGCTATTTTTTTCTTAATTAGTTCTTAGGGATTCCCGAAGCGGAATTCCTGGTGGCAACTTGTGGGTTTTGTTGCCATTGCTTTTCCTGCGTCGTCGGTTTCGTTCGCGTGTTCGGTAGCTGGCTTTTGTTCGGGTTTCGACTGGAGATTTCCGTCGAGATTCTCATGGTGAACATCTGTTCGAATGTTGCATTCAGTGCTCCTTTGGGGTGAAAGAACAATAGGTAACCGCTCTTCGAACTGCTTTTCGTATTCTATCACAAGGTATTCAAAAAACATCTGGGACTGGTGGTTTATTTTATTGTGGCGAGGTATAATTATTCCTGTAGTATCGTTAATTATTAATTATCATTTTATCACCATGTCCCACACCACCCGCTTCGTAAAAGTATTACTCGCCGTATTGCTCAGCCTCGCCCTTTGGCCATCTTCTGCTCTCGCAGGACCAATTGAAGATTTGGCACCGGGGCAATGGTATCAAATACCAAACTCTAAAATGATTGCCGTGGACCCCTGTCCAGCACGCAACTGTCTCTACTCGGGAGTAGAAGGTGGTGGTTCGGTAATCTGGTCGTGGAGTGGCGGTGCGTATGACACAAAGCGCAATCGTTTGCTGGTTTGGGGTGGGGGACATACGGCGTATGCAGGGAATGAAGTTTACGCGTTTGATCTTAATACATTTTTATGGACACGTGTTACTGAACCCAGTGATATTACGGGGCATGTCAACGGTGCAACATATCCTTCTGATGGACGCCCTGCATCGGTGCATAGTTATGACCAGATTGAATATGATCCCGTTGCCGACCGCATGTTTGCATTCGGTGGGTCGCGCTGGCAAAGTGGTTCAAATACAAGCACTGCGTTTACGTTCAATTTTGATACAAAAAACTGGACGCAAGTGGCAGATATCATAGGAGATTCATACTCAGAAAATATTGGGCTGTCGCTCAACTCTGCTTACGACCCCGTGACTGGATTGGTGTACATTGGGGGAGCGTGGACAATCGCCACCTACAATGTGAATACCAATGTGTGGAAGACGCTGAACCGAAATTACGGTGGGTGGGGTTTACCCAATGGGTTGACTGCAGCGCTCGATTACAACAAACGTCAGTTTGTGCAGATTGGTCGCGGGTATGCGTACATGTGGGATATTTCTGTTGCAGCACCTGTGCGTACAAATCTTGTGACTACCGGCGACAAGGAGATTGAACTGTGTGATGCGCCGGGACTAGACTACGACCCCGTGAGCGGCAAGATTGTTGGTTGGTGTAAGGGCACAGATGTGTACACACTCGATGTCACTACGAAGGTGTGGACGAAGATTGCTGCGGGGAGTAGTGTGACACCAGGAGATCCGTACGCATCGGGTGGCTACCACGGAACTTTCGGGCGCTTCCGCTATGTGCCTTCCAAGAATGTGTTTGTGGTAGTTACGGATCAAAACCGAGATGTGTTCGTCTACAAACTCCCCACCACCACAGGAGGAGGGGGCACCGCTCCCACTGTCACCCTCACTGCGACCCCCACCTCTGTCACGAGTGGAAGTTCAGCAACATTGTCATGGACATCCACCAACGCCACCAGTTGTACCGCAAGTGGAGCATGGAGTGGTGTCAAAGGAACGAGCGGTTCACAAACCACCGGCCCTCTCACTGCAACCGCAACCTACACCCTCACCTGTGGTTCTGCTGTGCAGGGAGTCACTGTCAGTATTTCAAGCACTCCCACCCCTGCACCCACTCTCACCTTTTCCGCAAACCCAACTTCAGTAACCAGTGGTTCACCCACCACACTCACGTGGTCTGCCACTAATGCAAATAGTTGTACTGCAGGCGGAGCATGGGGCGGCACACTCGGCACTGTAAGTTCAGCTTCCCTCACCCCAGCCATTACCTCTACCTACACACTCACCTGTACGGGAAGTGGGGGGACGGTAACGCAATCTGTTGTGGTCACCGTGACTGCCCCTGCGCCAGCACCCTCGGGAGCTATTACCACCGTCCAACTCCAAAACACCACGGCTACTGCCCAGACCAACGCCCCCATTACTTTCGGCCACGTCTTCAAACAAGGCGACGTACCTGCAGGTTCTACCGTCATCGCCAAAGATGCAAGCAACAACCCCGTCACCCTCCAAGTCGACAAGAAAGCAACCCATGCTGATGGTTCCCTCCGTCACGCCATCCTTACTGCCAAACTCCCTTCACTTGCAGGAAGTGCAACGCAAACCATCACCCTCTACGCTCAAGCAGACGGCACAGCACAAACTCCCGTTTCTCTCACCAACCTCCTTGCAACCACCTTTGATTCCCAAGTGAGCCTCAACGTAGGTGGCACCGTCTACACCGCATCTGCAAGAAACCTTCTCCAAACTACCACACCCAAACAGTGGCTTTCCGGACCCGAAGTCTCTGAGTGGATCGTGGGTGGCCCCGTCAAAACAGCAGCCGGTGTCGCACACCCTCACCTCACTGCCTACTTCCATGTGCGAGCATACTCTGGTTCACCGATCACAAAAGTGAGAGTGGATGCGGTGGTGGAGAATAACTGGACGATGGTTGCAGCACCAAGTGATTTTACCTACGATGTAAATCTTACGGTCGGTGGGACAAGTGTGTACACACAGACCGCACTAACTCATTTCACCCGCGCGCGTTGGCACAAAGTCTTTTGGTGGGGAACTGAACCAACTATTTATGCAAAGCATGACAAGGTGTACCTGCAAGATACCAAAGCAGTTTCTAAATATGCGAACGTGACGCCACCGGAGTCGGTATTATCCGGAATGCTCAAAAGTATTGCACCAATGCAGATTGGTAACAATCGTTCTTACATGGCAACCACCGGCGAAAATGGCATGATTGGACCGCAACCGGAGTGGGTGTCGGTGTATTTAACTAGTATGGACAAGAGGGCACTGACGGCGTCACTATATAATGCGGATGGGGGGAGTACCTACAATAGTCATTATCGCAATGAAACCACAGGGTATCCTTCGACGACCGATGATTATCCTATTATGCAAATCGGCGAGCCTATTTATTCTGGGTGGATTCCGCCGGTGATATCGACAAGTCCGCACGAATGGGACATTGCTCATCAACCAGCGCTTGCCTATGTGCCCTATTTGGTGACCGGTGACTATTACTACCTCGAAGAAATGCAGTTTTGGGCAGAGGCGAACATGTTGCAGACAAGCTCAGGTACACGTCAAAGTCAAATTGGTTTGCAGGTGCGTGCGCAAGCTTGGGGATTGCGAACATTGGCTGAAGCTGCATATGCTACGCCAGATACACACCCCCTCAAAAAGCACCTGAACGACAAGGTCAAGTTGTACGTTTCAAAATATACCACCAGATATACGGATGATCCAACTGCCAATAAACTTGGCGTGATTTGGAGCTCAAATGATGCTGAGTCGTCGCTCAAATTAAGCAATGCCTACTTTACAGTCTGGATGGATGATTACCTTACGTGGGCAGTGGGTCATTTGGTTGAGCTCGGTTTTACTGAAGCCATTCCGTTCCGCAATTGGAAAACGAAGTTTGTTACTGACCGTATGGGCGGGAGCGAAGCGGCCGGACAAATGTGTTGGCAAGTTGCGTCACCATCTCAATTCAAAATGGGTGAAGGACTCGTATGGTACCCAGATATTCAAACCGTGTACGCAAATAATTACCCACAAGCATTGAGGGATCTTACCTGCAATACTCAGGCATATGCGGATTATGTAAAAATTAACAATGGTGAGCCAACATTTAAAATTAATGCAATGATGCCATATGGCAATAGTGCGGATGGTCACCCCATGAAAGCGCAAATTGCTTTGGCGACCGCGGTTGACGCTGGTACGCCAAACGCCGATCTCGGCTGGACACGCATGAGCACGCGCGTTGACGCACCCGATTTGTCCCTGAATCCTAAGTACGCCATTATTCCTCGCGGTGCACCTTCAGGTGGCGGAACCCCCGCACCCACCCTCAGCATTTCTGCCAACCCCACCACGGTCACCAGTGGAGGAAGCTCAACTATCACTTGGTCATCTACTAACACCACCACCTGTACTGCAAGCGGAGCATGGGGTGGTACCGTTGGTCTCTCGGGCTCTGTTCCTTTGAGCCCTACCACCACATCCACTTATACGATTACCTGTACTGGAGCAGGAGGAACGGCAACGCAGTCAGTAACTGTCACCGTAGGTTCCACTCCACCACCAACTGGAGGTTCTCTCCCTGCACCGTGGACTCTCACGGACATCGGTGCACCCACTCCGGCAGGTACCGCATCGTTCTCAAGTGGTGTCTACACTGTAACCGTGGGCGGCGTTGACATTTGGAATACTGCCGATCAATTTAGTTTCATCAACCAACCCATTACCGGTGATGCTGGAATCATTGCTCGTGTGGATTCTCTTGCCAACACGTATCCTTGGGCAAAATCAGGTATCATGATCCGTGATGCACTTACACCGGGAAGTGCCAATGTTGCAATATTTGTAACGCCAACGAACGGAATTACATTTCAGCGACGCACCGCACAAGATGGTATCTCAACATCAGTTAATTTAACAACCGCTGGCACTGCTCCGCGTTACCTTCGCCTCGTTCGTACAGGAACTTCAATCTCTGCATACTACGGAGACGGACCAACTGGTCCGTGGACTCTTGTCGGCTCAATCACTATTTCCATGACTGGCACCGACTACATTGGACTTGCCGCAACCTCGCATGTTCAAGGAACAGGCATGACCACAGTGTTTTCCAATGTCACCGCAACCTCCGCAAGTATCCCTTCCACCAAATTCTCTCTGAACGACCGCGTGCAAGTAACCGCAAGCGCCATCAACGTTCGTGCCACCGGGTCTACTTCCGGAACCCTCTTGGGAACCCAAGCAAACAACGCACTTGGTACGATCATTGGTGGTCCTGTTGCCGCCGATGGTTTCAATTGGTGGAACATCAACTACGACACCGGAGTCGATGGGTGGAGTGCCGAAAACTATGTAACCAAGTACAGCAGTGCTCCAGTTGACACCATTGCTCCAACAGCACCAACCGCTCTTACTGCAACACCCGCTTCTTCATCACAGATCAATCTCTCGTGGACTGCTTCCACCGATGCGGTTAGTGTGACGGGTTACAAGGTATATCGCAATGGTACCCAAGTGGGAACAACTGCTACTCCTACGTACAGTGACACCGCACTTGCTGCAGCAACATCCTACATGTACGCCGTCTCAGCGTACGACGCAGCTGGCAACAACTCGGCACAAAGTAGTGCCGTCAATGGAACTACGAATCCCGCGTCAGGCTCTGTCATTCAAGTCGGACCAACTCGTACCTACAAGACTCCAAGCCAAGCGGTAGCTGCCGCAACCACTGGCTCTGTTGTTGAAATTGATGCAGGCATCTACACCGATGACATTAGTGTTTGGCGTCAAAACAACCTCACTCTCCGTGGTGTGGGTGGGCGCGCACACATTCGCTCAACAAAATTGATTCCCTACACTCCCGGCAATGATCAAGAAAACGGTATGGGTATCGTAGTCATTAAGGGAAGTAACGTCACCATTGAAAACATGGAGTTTTCAGGAGCATTGGTAGACGACAAGAACGGTGCCGGAGTTCGTTTGGAAGGAAACGGTGCAACAATTCGCAATTCCTACTTCCATAACAATGAAAACGGTATTTTGGGAGGTGTCGGCAATGTCCTCATCGAAAACTCTGAGTTTGCTTACAACGGCGAATGTATTGCCGGATTTGGTTGTAGTCACAATCTCTACATCGGTAGTGGCACCACTAAGCTTACTTTCCGTGGCAACTACTCTCACCACGCAATCGTTGGCCACACTTTGAAGAGTCGCGCTGCAGAAAACTACATCATCGGCAATCGTATCACCGACGAAACCGGAACCGCAAGTTACGAGATCGACCTTCCCAATGGCGGACGCTCGGTCGTCATGGGCAACCTCATTCAGCAAAGCGTGAATACCGACAATGCCACCATTATTTCCTACGGAGCAGAAGGGCTTTTGAATCCGCTTAAAGACCTCTATGTGGTGAACAACACGGTCGTCAATAGTCGTGGAAGCGGAACATTTGTTTCTGTCGCAACGGGCGGAACCGCACAAATCCAGAACAACCTCTTTATTGGTGGCGGTACTATTCTCTCAGGTCCGGGAACACTCACGAACAATCTTACTCCAAGCGCAACTAATCTCGTGAGCGAATCCACTTATAACTATCACCTCACCGGCACCGCGGCAGGGATCAACGCCGGCACCAGTGCAGGCAGTACCGCATCAGGCTACGCACTCACACCAACATTGGAATACGTACATCCACTAAACACACAAGTCCGCACCATATCGGGCGCACTTGATGTTGGTGCGTATGAATATACTGGCGCCGTCGTAACCCCCGCACCCACCCTCACCCTCTCCGCATCACCCACGACGGTAAGTAGCGGTTCATCATCCACCCTCACGTGGTCATCAACAAATGCAACCAGTTGTAGTTTGAGCGGCGTACCCTCCGTCACCGGCATCTCCGGTACCGCAACTATTAGCAACATCACCTCAACAGGTACCTACAGCATGATGTGTACAGGTTCCGGTGGCAGTGTGACGCAATCGGTCACCATTACGGTCACCGTACCCGTGACACCTCCTACGGTAACTCTCTCTTCCCCTCAGACCACCATCACGAGCGGCAACACCGCAACCTTGATGTGGTCATCCACGAACGCAACGAGCTGTACTGCATCCGGGGCATGGGGTGGTAACGCAGCACTCTCGGGAACCCAAACATTAACCCCAACGGTAACCGGTACCTACACCCTGACCTGTACCAACACCGCAGGTTCAGCAAGTCAGAGCATTACCATCACCGTCACCACAGCAACCCCTGTTCCTACGGTTACCATTTCTGCAACTCCCGCATCGGTTACCAGTGGCAGTCCGATCACGCTCACATGGTCCTCCACCAACGCAACCACCTGTACTGCAAGCAATGGCTGGACCGGCACCAAAGCAATCAGTGGCACCCAAGCATCCAACCCTACCACCACAACCACCTACACCCTTACTTGTACCGGAGCCGGCGGTTCTTCTGCACAGTCAACCACCGTTACTGTCACCGCACTCCCACTTCCTACGGTAAGCCTCACCTCGCCCCAGACTACCATTACCTCAGGTAGCAATGCTTCGCTTGCATGGTCATCAACCAACGCAACCACCTGTACCGCATCCGGTGCATGGAGTGGAGCTAAGGCAACGAGTGGCACTCAGACCCTCACCGCACTCACCGCAACCGGTACCTACACTTTGACCTGTACCAACACCACGGGTTCCGTAAACAGAAGCGTCACCATCACCGTCACGGCAGCAGTTCCACTTCCTACCGTAAGCCTCACCTCGCCCCAGACCACCATTACCTCAGGATCCAATGCGTCTCTCGCATGGTCTTCGACCAACGCAAGCACCTGTACTGCATCTGGTGCATGGAGTGGAAGCAAGACGCTCAGTGGCACCCAGACACTCACCGCACTTACCGCAACTGGTACCTATACACTCACCTGTACCAATACAACGGGCTCGGTAAACCAGAGCGTCATTATTACGGTTACGGCTGTTGTTCCTTCAGCACCCACGGCCACCATTACCGCTACACCAACCTCGGTTACGAGTGGCGGCTCAACGGTCATCGCATGGTCATCCACCAACGCAACGAGCTGTACCGCAACCGGTGGGACAAATGGATGGTCAGGAACCAAAGGAATTTCAGGCACCCAGACATTTAGTAACTTGTCTGCTAACACAACCTACACCATGACGTGTACGGGCTCCGGTGGCACCACGGCACCACAGTCAACAACGGTAGTCGTTACGGCACCCGCAACTCCCACCGTCACCTTGACCGCCAACACTACCTCAGTAACCTCAGGCGGAACCGCAATTCTCACGTGGACATCCACCAACGCAAGTACCTGTACTGCATCCGGTGCATGGAGTGGAAACAAGACACTCTCGGGAACCCAGACCTTGAGTAATCTCACCACTACGGGTACTTATACCATGACGTGTGGCACTGCAACTCAGTCTCTTACCATCGCGGTCGCCGCACCTTCCGCAACACCTAACCCAACCGCAACCATTACGGCTAACCCAACCTCTATTACCTCAGGTGGTTCAACGGTTCTCACGTGGTCATCCGCCAATGCAAGCACTTGTTCTGCATCCGGTGGCTGGAGTGGTACAAAAGGTTTGAGTGGTACGGAAACCATTAGCTCCATTGGCTCTGCTGCAAGCTTTACCTTAACCTGTGGCACAGCAACCCAGTCAACCAATGTCTCTGTGGCTGCACCCGCACCCGCTCTAAGTGGTGCCGGAGGTGGAAGTTCTGGTGGCGGTTCGTCAGGGGGCGGAGGAGGTAGCATTGCACCTGCTCCTGTCGTTGTGACCCCTCCTTCTATACAAAGTAACGTCGTGACGGTCACGTCTTCCGTAGCCGCCACAGGGCAACCTGTCATTGTTCCCACTCCCACACAAGGTGGCGGAGCATCCATTCCTGGCTGTGCCGGCACCAACCGCTTCAGTACCACCACGGGACAACTTTGCCCTGCACCGACTGTCACTTTCACTCCAGTCTTCACCACCGAGCTTAAAGTAGGGGACAAAGGACCACTCGTCACCACCCTCCAAAATCTCTTGGTATCAGAGAAGCTTCTGACTGCAACACCCACCGGCTACTTTGGTCCTGCAACCAAAACAGCCCTCGTCAAATTCCAAGCAAAATACCGAAGTGAGATTGGTGGAGGAGGACAAGCAGTCTCCGATGGCACTTTTGCAACCACCACCCGCGCCAAAGCAAACAGCATTCTGGCACAGAGGTCAATTACCACCACAACCGTCACTCCGGGTGCGTCGACCCCAGCACCTACCGGCACCACCTTCAAGCGCATGCTCTTTGTGGGATCCCGTGGCGCTGACGTCATGGCACTCCAGCAAGTACTCGCACAAGAAGGATTCTTTACCGCAACTCCTACTCAGTACTTTGGACCACTTACCCTCAAAGCCCTCAAGCTCTTCCAGGAGAAGTACCAAATCTCGGGACCTAACCTTCCGGGGTATGGGAACCTCGGGCCCAAGACGAGAGGGAAGTTGAATACGATGTAACAAAAAGAGGGGATACCTCCGACAACCCAAACCCCCATATCACGCCAGTGATATGGGGGTTTGGGTTGTGTGGGGCACATTTTGTTTATTGCGATACTTATGCACAGAAATTTGTTTTTTATTGTGCATAAGTATGATAAAATGAAATGTATGGGGAGTAATCTTTTTATTCGAATACAGAGAAAAAAAATGCGCGCTACGCACGCATTTTTACATTATGTAATTTTTGGTATTTTTACCATAAGTGTATGCTTTGCGCCGTTCAATGTTTCATTTGCTCAAGATGGTTCTTTTTTGAAAAATATAGTTTCGCAAAACTCAGTTAGAGATATTTGGGTAAATACTGAGAATCGTTTTCGAGAAGTGCTGTCAGATCGCACCAGTTTTTCTTTTGTATCAGAAGAGACAGTTGAGCCAGAAATAATTCAAGATAGCAATTTATCAATTTTTGATTCGAGGACAACTGAAGTGGGACAAAACTTGCTCGCGACCGTAGACGGGATGGGAGCATCTGTATGGAGCAGTATTAGGAGTTTTTTTAGTAATCTCTTTTTCGGATCGCCGGAAGAAAATAATACCCAATCCGCACCTGAACCACTGCAAGAAATTCCGCCACCGATTGAAATTACTCCAACTCAACAAACTCCTCCTCAGAGAGAATTACCTCCCGAGCAAGATGTCAAAAAAGATGAGCCTGTTTCGATTCCCGTAAAACGGGATGTACCTGTTACGGTGAGTGCCCCCGTCCGCACTGTCATCGAGCGCGTCATCGAGCGTACCGTGGAGGTGCCGACCACAACAGTGAGTGGTGTTTCTGAAACATCACTTACTGAGCGCCTCAATCAACTTGAGAATGCACTCAAGACAGAAATATATCGCGTCGCATCAAATGCCAACACGCGCGCAAATGACAACTATGCTGCTATTGCACTCACAAACCGTATTAACAACCTCTCCAACGTCACCATTTCGGGTGCCACCATCACCAGCTCCACTTTCGATGGAACTCTTTCGGGTTCCAGTGGTGCTTTTACTGGTGCTGTGTCGGGAGCAACCGCATCATTCACTGGAGCGTCAAATTTTGGAAGTACGCTCTATGTCGATTCTGTGAACAGTCGTGTAGGTGTGGGCACTTCATCTCCTTCGGACACACTTTCAGTAAACGGACCTGCATATTTTGCGCAAGTGAGCGCACCATCGGTGACAACAAATCGTCTCTACAACACCGGAGGTTCGCTCTATTTTAATGGCACAGCACTGGGGGGAGGGAGCAGTGGTCTCACGTCGTTAAATGGACTTACCGGTGCCACTCAAACATTCACGGACGACACCAATGTTACCATTGCAAGCTCAGGAACAGCACATGCGCTGGGCTGGAGTGGGCAGCTCTCGGTCGCTCGTGGTGGTACCGGCCTCTCTTCTTATACACTCGGTGACCTTCTCTATGCATCCGGCACGGGAACCCTCGCAGGCACCTCCACCGCAAACCTCAAATCATCTCTAGCACTCAACAATGTTGAAAACACTGCACTCTCCACGTGGGCGGGTTCGACCAACCTCACCACGTTGGGTACGATCACATCAGGTACTTGGAATGGTGGCACAATCTCTGTTGCGCGAGGTGGAACAGGGCAAACCTCGTTTGGTCAGGGGTGGTTGCATAGCGACGGCTCTACACTGACGGCATCCACATCTCCTACGGTAAACTATATTATTGCCACTTCTACCACCGCCACGAGTACGTTTGCGAATACTCTCCGTATTGGAACTGACTCAACAAATCAAAACCTTTTAGGAATTATTGCTCCGTCAGGAAAAGATTATTCAGCGTCGGTTTCAACAGGAGGCGTGGTGAACCTTACGACGACCAACTCAACAGGGGCAGGGTTAGTTATTTATAACAATCAAGGAGCTACAGCTTCGGGCAGACTCTTGGCAATAACAGCGGATAATTCCGCCTTTGACCAGCAGGTAGCTTATTTTGACCAAGATGGAACGAGTGGTGCGTTGGTTGTAAACTGCGATCTTGTGACAGGGAGTAGCCTTGAATGCGCGACCGTCACTTCAGTAAAAGAAGATTACTCAGCATTTGGTGTGACGGGGAATGAAATAGGCAAAGGAACAGTGAAAATCACACACAATGGTTCTGGTGTCGACACAAATGCGTCTGCCCTTAGCTTGCTCCTCACTTCCACTTCAACAGCGTCAGCAGCTCAAGGCATCTTTCTTGATTCATCAGGCGCAGCAACAACAGGTAAACTTTTAAACCTTCGCAATAATGCTGTGGAGTACCTTACATTAAGCGCGGCAGGTAGATTGGGTCTTTCCACTTCAACCCCTGCCTACACCCTCTCCGTTGAAGGTTCCTCCACGTTGGGCAACGAAGCCATCGCAGGGTACTTTACGGCGACGAGTACCACGGCAACCTCCACCGCGATGGGTTCATTCTTTGTGGGGACCACGACGCCGGGAAGAAACCGCTTTGCAGTGCAGGCGAAGACGGGGCAGAATTCTCCGTTTGCAGTGTACAATAGCTCGGGGAACACTTCAAAGCCTCTTATTTATACAGGAAGTGGTTATGGTGGCGATCCTTTTGTGGGAATTAATACAAATGATGCGGGGTATGCTGCTTTGGCAGTGCTTGCAAATGGAACTACCTACCAAAGTCCCAATGCTACAACACAGTTTCTTTTTGAAGGGAATTCCACGACTGATGTTACGTTGACAGTACGCAATAACGATAGTACTGTGGATATGGTAATCGGTGATTGTCATGGTCATGCTGGTTCATCTTGCGCTGGAACAAATAGTAATGGTGGTGTGGGAGTTCTTGGCACTAAGAGTAATCATGATTTGCGATTCCTCACTAATGGTGGTACGCGGGCCGCGATTACCGTAGGGGGGCTTATGGGCATCGGCACCACGACCCCTTATTCTAAGCTCTCTGTCTGGGGAAGTGGTACCGGCACTGGTCAAGCATTCGAGATCGCCAACAATGCTTCAACAACCATTGCAAAGTTTAATGACAATGGAACGGGGTATTTCCTCGGGAATATTGGTATTGCTTCTACTACGCCATGGCGTACGTTTTCAGTGAATGGTACGGTGGCACTTAACGGACTGACGTCTTCCGCAACGGGGAATGCGCTCTGTATTACAACAGGGAAAGACATCACCGACGCCGGTGGTGGTACCTGTACGCCATCCTCGCAACGTTTCAAAGAGAATATTCAGGCACTCACTCCTCGAGAGGCACTTTCGACATTAGGTAAGTTGCGAGTCGTATCGTTTGATTATAAAAGCGAATATGCAAGCCCTGAAGAGAGTCCTGCATCTGTTGGTTTGATTGCGGAAGAAGTGGAGAAGGTTGATCCTCGGCTCGTTGATTATGGTTACGATGGGTTGCCACTCACGCTTCATTTTGAGCGCATCACGGGCCTCACGGTAGGTGCGGTGCAAGAGCTTAACCTCAACCTTGAAACCATCGCAGGTACCACCGCAAGCTCGACCCCTGAATCTCGTTCATTTGCTTCAAGTTTCTTCTCGAATATTTTTGCGCAGATTACGGAGAAATTCGCAAGTGTTGCAAATGGCATAGGAGATTTCTTTGCAAACCGTGTTCACACGAAGACGCTCTGCGTGGGGGATAGTGTAAGCGGGGAGACGTGTGTTACCAAGGTGGAGCTTGATAAATTGCTTTCGGGCGCCACGACTCCGGGTTCTCAAAATGCGGGCGTGGTTGCGAGTGTTATGCCGATTGCAACAACCACTGCTCCTGTAGAAATTATCGTTAGCGGGAATAACCCACAGACGGTTAATTTGAAAACAGCATGGGGGGATCTTGGTGCCACTGCAAGTTCGACGGATTTGGTACTTGTGAATTTGGGAGTACGGGCGTTTCAAAATGGCGCAGAGGTGACAACCCCAATTATCGATACAAGCGTGACGGGTACGCACGAAATTGTTTACAAAGTTATTAACGGCGCAGGAGCGATGCTCGCAGAAGCAATGCGTATAGTGAATGTGGTTGACCCAAATCCTATTGTAGTCCCTATTGCCACAACAACGCCGGCAATCACTGCTACTAGCACGCAAGATGTTGGTGAAGATATTTTAACGAACTAAGCTTGTGTGACCAGTTTTATGAAATCGAATACTTCTCGAGGCTTTACCCTCACCGAACTCCTGATTGTCATTGCAATCATCGGTCTTCTTGCGGGGATTATTCTGGCTGCAATATCAAAAGCTCGGGAGAAAGCCCAAATAGCTAAAACTGTCATTGAGGTTAAAGAACTTTCTAAAAGTGTGTATCAATATTATGTTGATACAGGGATTAATCCGCAGTGCGCATTTCCGTGCTCGGCAATAAATGATCCGCTCATGAATAGTCTCGGTGTTTCCGGATGGGCAGGACCGTATGGAGTTATGTACGGCAAGGTTCATCCATGGGGGGGTGCATTTGGACCGACGGACGATTATGACATTGACGGGGGAGGAAATGATTATGTTGTCGATCTTAATGATGATCGTCCCGGTATGGGGGGTGGGGATAATGGGGGGCGCATTCCGACGAATGTGTTGCTTGAGATTGATAGGATACTGGATGACGGGGACTTAAGTACGGGAAATGCTCGAGCTAACGGGTTGGATTTTGGAGGAGGGACTGTTCTTGGTGAGATGATGATAAAAATGACGTGGTAGGATTTTTGATTTTTTGTTATAATATTAGAAACATTTATCAATCATAATAATTTACCATGTTTATACAAACACAAAACAATATGCAGAATCAACACGTGGATACAAGTGCGCAAGCGCATGACGAGTCCTTTCATCATGACAAGGGTCCTAAAAAAGGAGGCAAGAAGTGGGGGAAATTCTTTTTTGGGTTAATCTTTGTTCTTGGTGCTCTATATGGAGGATACTGGTGGTACAAAAATTCTACTAATACCACAACTACTACGTTTTCTTTTTATGACGATAAATACCACGGTGTATTTTTGGAAAATGGTGATGTCTATTTTGGTAAACTTTCAAACAAAGAAGGAACATTTGTTGTTTTGAAAGATGCATACTATTTGCGTGTCACCGAACAGCTTCAAAATACCAAAGAGGGGAAACAGATCAAAGTGCCGGATTTAAAATTGGTAAAAATTGGTCTGGAATTTCATAAACCAACTGATGCGATTGAGTTAGAACGAAGTCATATTCTTTTCATTCAAGAGTTGGAACCTGATTCAGAAGTCATTAAAGTAATTAACGAGTACAAAAATTCTTCTCGACAGTAGTTTCCTTTCAAGGGTGTCGATTTTTTTAGCGTATTGTCAGGCACGCGTCTTCTGCCCAAAGCCCTTTTTGTCCCCGTCGAGCATTCTTTTCTGCAGATTTAAAATCATCTTGATAGCGATACGGAGTTTTGTAGGTGTATTCATACCCGTAACCTTCGGCGAGAATAGTGCGGTTTGCAAGTGTTCCGTCGGAGAGGAATACAAAGCGTAGAAGGCGTCCGTACTTGTCGCGGTTGCCTTGTGAAGGGTCGCTCTCAATGCGCACATTCTTGTCCAAGAGAAGCATGGTTGTAAAGTTGGAAGCCTCTTTCCCAAAACACTCAACAGTACGCCGTGGGTCGACCGATTCGGGTGTATTCACTCCTATGAGCCGCACTTTTTCTTGGACGCCGTTTTCCTCGATAACAATGGTGTCACCGTCAACAACGCGAATGACACGCGTTAGGGGTGCTGGTGGTTTATTTTTTACTGCTTTTGTAGGGGTTTCCGTGAATTCTTTGATCCCCTCCAAAGAATTCACGGGAGAGAGGGTTGCCTGCTCTTGAAAGCCAAAACCCACAAGCGCCACAAGCACAAAACCAAGCACGATGTTTCTCATTTCGCTATTATACCCTGCATCTTGCAAAATATCCCTTTATTTGATAGAGTACGGAGCATGAAGAAAGAAATACATCCTGAATACCATATTCAATCAGCCGTCTCGTGCTCATGTGGCGAGAAGTTTACGGTTGGGTCAATAATGCCAAAGATTGATATCGAAATCTGCAGTTCTTGCCACCCATTCTTTACGGGTGAGGAAAAAGTGCTCGATCGCGGTGGGCGTGTGGAGCGTTTCAAGAAGCGCCAAGCAGCAGTCAAGAAATAGCGACGTTAAAAGCCCGCGGAATCTTTTCCCGCGGGCTTTTGCCTTGTTTGTCTGTGCTCTGTATACTTAACGTATGAACCTTGAAGAATTCAAAAAAAATCCAAAGACAATGTACTTGGCTCAAGAATATGAGCGCTTGCTTGGCGAGGAAGCGCAGATAAAAACTATGATGGCAGGTGACCCTGCTTTAAATGAACTCGGGCAAGGAGAGCTTGCAGTTCTTCGTCCTCAGATTGATACGCTCGAAGCACAAATGACAGAAATCATCGAGTCCTCCAAAGAAGAGGAAGAGATACCAAAACAACTCATTCTGGAAGTGCGCGCAGGTACGGGCGGAGAGGAAGCGGCTATTTTTGCGCAAGACCTTGCTATGATGTATGAAAAATTTGCGGAAAAGAAAGGGTGGGGGTGGAAAAAAATCGATGCTTCAGAAAGTGAAATGGGTGGGTACAAAGAAGCATCTTTTGAGATTAGCGGGAAGGACGCATACCCACTTCTCCGTCATGAGACAGGAGTGCATCGCGTGCAACGTGTTCCTGCAACTGAAAAGTCGGGACGTATCCATACCTCAACAGCGTCTGTAGTAGTTCTCCCTGTCCGAGAAGCAAAAAACACCGACATCAATCCTGCAGATATTGAAATGGAATTCTCTCGTTCGGGTGGCGCGGGTGGGCAAAATGTGAATAAAGTAGAAACCGCAGTTCGCCTTATTCATAAACCGACGGGTCTTGCGGTCAGATGTACGAGTGAGCGAAGTCAGCAAAAAAATCGCGAAAAAGCGATGTCTATTCTTGTTGCAAGAATAGAAGACCAAGAGCGCGAACGTACGGCAGCAGCACTCTCTACGGAACGCAAAAACCAGATTGGTACCGGTGACCGATCGGAAAAAATTCGTACGTACAATATTTTGCAGGACCGTATTACCGATCATCGCATCAAGCAGTCGTGGAGTAATTTAGAAAAGATATTTTTAGGCAATATTGAACAAATTCTTACTGCGTGTGCTCTGGGAACAGTGGGGGATGCAGAAGAGGAATAAAGATTTATTTTGCGAAGGAAGAGAGTTTCTGGTACAGTACATTTATTCGTTGCACCAGCTCAATATGTTGATGCACTTTATATTTCTGTGTAAAGCGGAGGCGTCGCATAGTGGTCGAGTGCGCTCGCTTGGAAAGCGAGTAGGGGGTTAAACCTCTCGCGGGTTCGAATCCCGCCGCCTCCGCTTTGTACAGAACGAAGTAGACAGAAGTGTACGTATTTTTTGCTCGTCCTAACCATCTGGCAAAAAGCGGTTGTCGTTAAAACTTGGTGTCTTTGCTATGCCAAGTTAGAGAGGTAAGTAAACAAGACGCTCAAAGAGTTTGGTAAGCTTGTTGCCATGAAGATTTAAGAAAAACTCGAGAGATTTTGTTTTTTCGGGAAAATAAAAAAGGCGGTCATCTTGCGATGCCGCCCTTTACGGAACATGTTATCCTTGTCGAGCTTCTTTGAGCCGGTACTGTAGGTGCATAGCCCCAAAACTTAACAGAATAGTGTGGATTGCCAATCCAAACTGACCGCGAGGAGTGACAGGGAATTCTATCGGTAGGTTCTCCGGCACCAACGCCCAGTATGCTGGTGTCGAGAGGAGAAACACGAAAGTCCACCGCCCCATCGTGTTTTGCTGGAGACAGATCTCCGCGACTATCGCCAGCACATACACACACCCCGCAACTCTGAGGTACGTTGCAAAACTAAACGGGTACCACGCGGTCCCGATATCGAATGCATAATGTGCGAGGCCAACAGCTGCCAAGACCAGCATCGTCGTAATCACGACAAACATCACTACCTCGATAATTTTTTTCATTTTCCCTCCTTGATTGGGATTTACTACTCTGTATATTATACACCTAAACCATACAACTTGTCAAGTGGTTGTGCTGAGTTCTTGTGTTTTGCTCGCCTCAAAATTTGGTGCACAAGGAAGGCACTCGAAGCCTTTAACCTCGTCATTATATTCAACAGAGCGAGCGAAATGAAAGTAGCTACTTTCATTCCCGAGCGATGGCAGAATATATGGTACTCCATATTAGGGTGAAAGGAGCGCTCGCATCTTTCCCCCAATCAACCACCTGACAAATAGCGGTTGTTGTTAAAACTTTGTGCGCATGCCAGGACTCGAACCTGGGACCTCGTCATTATCAGTGACGCGCTCTAACCACCTGAGCTACACGCGCAATGGAACACTTTGAGAATATATCAGAAAATGGGCTTTCTTACAAGAGGTTTTTTAAAGTCCTGATATGGTACAATCTATCCCATATGATGTCTGGCGAAAACTACAAAACTTTTTTGAAAGGAAAAAGAATTACCGTCATGGGGATCGACCCCGAAGGGCGGGGGGTTCAAGATGCTCTATTTCTTGCTCAACATGGAGCGGAAGTCATCGTTACCGATTTAAAAGATGAAAAGATGTTGCAACAGAGTGTTTTGCGTCTGAAAAAGTACGATAATATTTCATTCGCTCTTGGTGGGCACCGACTTCAAGATTTTAAAGAAAAAGATATTATTGTTCGGGCAGCAGGTCTTCCTCTTGGATCAAAATACGTAGCGGAGGCGAAACAAAATCATATTGAGGTTAGAACAGATGAAACTCTCTTTTTGAAACTTGCACCCGAGGTAACTGTCGTGGGTGTTACGGGAACACGGGGGAAGTCTACGGTGACAGGTTTAATTCATCACATATTAGAACAGGCAGGAAGGTCGGTATTTTTGGGTGGTAATGTGAGAGGAAAAGCCACACTGCCACTTTTGGGCAAAGTGCGAAAAGGCGACATTATGGTAATGGAACTTGATTCATGGAAACTTCAGGGTTTTGGTGATGCAAAAATTTCTCCGCATATCTCTGTGTTTACGAATTTTTTTCCTGACCATATGAATTATTATCAAGGGCGCATGGATTGGTATTTCCGCGATAAAGCGAACATTTTTAAATATCAAAAAAAAGGTGAAATTCTTATTGCGGGAGAGCAGGCAGCAGGGGAGATTAAATTGAGGTTTAAGGGAAACATAAAAAGTGAAGTACAGGTTGCACGAAAAAGTGTCGTGCCAAAAACGTGGAAGATAAAAATTCTCGGTGAACATAACCTCGCAAATATTGCTTGTGCCATGGAAGCGTGTCGAGCCTTGGGGATTTTGGAAAAAGATATCAAGCGTGGGGTAGAAACGTTTATGGGTGTGCCGGGGCGACAGGAGTTGGTGCGGACAGTGCGTGCGGTTCAGTACATAAACGACACAACGGCAACAAGCCCTGCGGGGTTGTTTGCGGCGCTTGATGTGTTTTCTGATAAAAAAGCAAAAAATGTTATCTTGCTTGCGGGGGGTGCCGATAAACAGCTCGACTATCGCCCGATGGCGCAACGGATAAATAAAACAGTAAAAGCACTTATTTTATTTAAAGGTGCGGGTACCGACAAAATAGCCGCTGCGCTTTCAATGAATAAAAAATACCCGTTTTTTATTGCGGGGAGTATGGCAGAGGCGATCCAACTAGCGCAGCATAACGCCCAGAAAGGAGACATCGTTCTTCTTTCCCCAGGCACGGCAAGTTTTGGCGTATTTAAAAATGAATTTGATCGTGGTGATCAGTTTGTTGCGCTTGTGAAAAAACTCACTTAACTACTTTTGTGAAGACTGTCTCTTTCTCTGTTTTTTTGTTATGATGGGCACCATATTCTCATGAAAGCTATTATTCTTGCAGCAGGGGAAGGGAAGCGCTTACACCCGCTTACTCTTGAAATCCCAAAACCTTTGGTGAAGGTTTTGGACAAGCCACTTATTCAGCATGCATGGGAGGTTCTCCCTGATGTGGTCGATGAGGTGATTGTGGTGGTGGGATACAAAAGTGATTTAATACGTGAATTTTTGGGTGAAAAATTTTTGGGCAAACGGGTCACGTACGTAGAGCAAGATGAACCAAAAGGAACAGGACATGCTGTCAATCTTTGTCGTGAATATCTCGCACGGGAGGAAAAATTTATTGTAATGTATGCAGATGATCTGCATGACAAAATGGCAATTTTGAAATGCTGCGCGTACGAGGCTGCTTTACTGGTGTCATCAGTAGAAGACCCTCGCCGTTTCGGGGTGGTGGTTAAAAAAGATGACGGTACCATACGTGATATCGAAGAGAAGCCGACACATCCGAGGTCAAATCTTGCGGCGGTCGGAGTCTACATTTTGCCTTTTGGGATTTTTGATTATGATATTGCGGATCAAAAAAATGGTGAGTATTATCTGACTGACATGATTGCTGGTTTTGTGCGTGACAATCCAACGCATGCAGTCGAAAGTAGTTTTTGGATGCCCATTGCATACCCAGAAGATATAGAACGCGCAGAAGAAGCACTTTTGAATATACAACATGAATCAAACATTTCTCGATAGTATCCATAGGGCTCATTTTATTGGCATTGGCGGCATTGGCGTCTCTGCTTTGGTTCGACTTATGCTTGCGCGGGGGATTTCGGTGAGTGGTTCCGATCGCACCTCGTCACTCATAACAGAAAAACTTGAAATGGAAGGTGCGAAAGTTTTTTTCAGTCATGAACAAAAACATCTTCCGGAGGAACTTGACCTTGTGGTGTATTCGCCGGCGATAGCGGACGACAATCCCGAACTCCTTATGGCGCGCGAGCGGGGAGTTTTGACGTATTCATATCCCGAGGCGCTCGGGAAGATTTCTCAGGGAATGCGTACCATTGCCATTTCGGGGACGCATGGCAAAACGACGACCACAGCCATGATCGCGGGGGTGCTGGTGGGGGCAAAGCGCAGCCCCACCGTTATCGTGGGGAGTCTTCTTAAAGGTTCAGGTTCAAATTTTATTGGGGGCGTCAGCAATCTTTTTGTGGTTGAGGCGTGTGAGTACAAGCGGTCATTCCTGAGTCTTTCTCCAGAGATTTTGGTTATTACGAATATCGACAATGATCATCTGGATTATTATGGAACGATTGAAGGTGTGCAGAAAGCATTTACAGAGTTGGCTGAAAAAGTACCCACGACGGGCATGATCGTTTGCAATCCGAATGATCCATTGGTCGCACCTATTCTTCAATGGGCTGTCGCGCGTGTCGTTGATTATACAAAAGGAGTTCTCATGTTGCCACTCGCTGTTTCCGGAGAACACAACAAAAAAAATGCTCAAGCGGCGCTTGCGGTTGCGCGATTGCTTGATGTTTCAGAAAAAGACGCAATGAAATCTTTGTCAATGTTTGAAGGCACGTGGCGACGTATGGAGTACAAAGGGGAGACCCCGTCGGGGGCTTTGGTGTATGATGACTACGCACACCATCCAACAGAAGTTCGCGCGACCCTGCAGGGTTTTCGTGCACGGTATCCTGTTGGGCGTATTCGTATTGTGTTTCAGCCTCACCTGTATTCACGGACAAAACTTTTGCTCAATGATTTTGCGCAAAGTTTTAGCGATGCCGATGAGGTGATTGTGGCACCTATTTATGCAGCTCGCGAAAAGCCGGATCCTGAAATAAGTGCAGAAACATTAGTGAGGGTTATTTCGGAGCATCACAACAGTGTGCGCTTTGGTGGCGATTTTCCTGCTATCGAAACGTATTTGAGGAAAACCGTGCAAAAAGGTGATATTATGGTCACTATGGGAGCAGGGGATATTTACAAAGTAGGGGAGGCGCTTGTTTCGGACTCTGTGTAACAATCATGGCAACACTTTTTATTATTGGCACACCAATCGGCAATCTCGAGGATGTTACCTTGCGGGCACTTCGCGTGCTCAAGGAAGTTGATGTTGTTTTGTGTGAAGATACGCGGGTTACTCATCGTTTGCTTTCAAAATATGAGATCACGACCCCGACCTTGAGCTATCACACACAATCGAAGTTTACCAAAGTAGAAAAAATATTCGGTCTGCTCGAAGAGGGAAAAAATTTGGCGCTTGTGTCCGATGCGGGCACGCCATGTATTTCTGATCCGGGAGTACTTCTCGTTTCTCAAGTGCGAGAAAAGTTTGGGGATGCGGTCGCAATCGTTCCCATTCCGGGTCCGTCGGCGCTTGTCACTGCTCTCTCCGCTGCTGGAATTTCTGTTGCAGAGTTTACATTCCTCGGATTCTTTCCTCACAAAAAAGGGCGCGAAACACTTTTTAAAGAAATTAGAGATGCAGAACGCACGATTGTTTTTTATGAATCTCCGCATCGTATTGAAAAGACGCTTGCATCGCTTGAAAAATTTTGTGGGGCAGAACGCAAGGTGATTGTTGCGCGCGAACTCACAAAAATTTATGAAGAATTTGTGCGAGGAACGGTTTCTGAGGTGCAGGCACATTTTACTCAAAACCCCGATCGTATCCGAGGAGAGTTTGTGGTAATTGTTGAGCCGGTTGCCTAAAGGGCTTTTGTTTGTTGCGCGAAAGCTCTTTTTTTGAGGGGGTGCTCTTGCGTGAGTTGAGTCGTTTGCTATACTTGATGGGTATCAGATGAAATGTGCGCTTTATTAGTCGTTGGTGTTGTTTTTGTCGTCTCTCGTTGAGGGCGATATTGCAATTAAATTATTATTCGTTATGTATCAGAAAATAAATATCGCTCTTGTTACGTTGCTCGCATTCGGTGCTTTTTCGGCAAGTGCGGACACAAGAAATCTTGTCGCTATTGTTCCAGCCATGGAGCAGAACGATACTCGCCCAGTTCCTCGTCCTACTGCCGAAGCGCGCAAAGAAATAAATGAAGCACGCAAAGAAGTGCGCATGGATGCAAAAGCAACTCTCGCATCTACGACAGCGGCGCGTGAAAACATGCGTGGAGATATTAAAAATCTTCGTGCTTCGACCACTGAGGCGCGCGGAGATATGCGTGATGATATGAAAAATCGTCGGGCATCTACCACGGAAGCACGTGGACAAATGAGAGACGGATTTAAAGAGAAACGCCTCGAGATTGCAAAGAAACATGCAGAGCTCGTTGGGGCTCGTTTGGATGCGGCAATTGCACGCGTGCAGAAACTTGCTGATCGCGTAGGAATGTCACTCGATAAACTTACCACGCAAGGAATCAATGTTGCTGTCGCTCGCGCAAAACTTGCTGACGCAAAGGTAAAACTTGATGCAGCGCGTGTGAAAGTTGCTCAAGTAAAAACAGCTACTCTTGCCGCTCTCGCAAGTGAGGCACCTCGCGAAGAAATGAAGAAAGTTGAAGCTTTGGTAAAAGAAGCAATCAAGAGTATTCAAGGAGCGCATCGTAGTGTAGCTGAGGCGATTGCTTCTGTGAAGCCGGGCGTCAACAAGCTTCGTGCCACCACAACGCCAACAAGTACTGCAACAAGCACATCGAATCAATAATCGTTAATTTGTACACATTCATTATGGATCAAAATATGAACATGGGTGGAATGCCCGAAGAAAAGAAGTCAGTAGGGCCATTGGTGGGTATTGTTATTGTGGTACTGGTACTTATTGCCGGAGCGGTATATGTTTTTATGGATTCTAAAAAATCTATAATGGAACAGCCTGCAGTTATGGAGCAACAAGTTAATGCGGGAACGATGACCACTGACGCGACGCTCTCCGCACTCTCGGAACAAGGAGCTTCAACTGACATTTTGGAAATTGAAAAAGATTTACAAGCAACCGATTTTTCTGATCTAGATGCCGGACTTGCAGACGTTTCATCTTCTCTGTAATTAAAAATACATATTCTCTATTTGAACAGCCAACACCAGAAAACCCGCCAAAAAGGCGGGTTTTCTGGTGTTGGCTGTATGACGGAAGGTGATTTTTAAGGTATTTTGAAAAATTCTAATAAACGAGTATACTAATCATATGTCAAAACACGCAGCGATAATCTTCTTGGCGATATTTATGGCGGTCTTGCCGTTTCTGGGATTCCCCGGTTGGTTTCGCACGGCGCTTTTTGTGGTGAGCGGTCTCTCTATTGCGACTCTCGCTTATTTTTCATCTGTTATTTATTGTAGCAATTGCAAAAAGCTCATTGATGATGCTGGTCGAGCGCTCGATGAAAAACCGCCAAGTTTATTTTCACGCGAAATTAAATCGATGGAATGATGCAGTTAAAGAAAACAGTATTTATTACGGGAGCTCTTTCGGTCGGAACTTTTTCCGCCTTTTATTTTGCCGTTCCAGTACTTTTCCCCGTGACGTATTATCCACTAAGTGATAAAGTCGGTGTACAAACTGAAATGGCAAGCACGACCTTAGCTCTCCCAAAAATAATTGTGACACACATACAAACTCCCGAACCTCTCAAGGCGGTCTACATGTCCGCATGTTATGCGAGTGCTCCGTCACTTCGTGCAAAATTAGTGCATCTCATCGAAACGACAGAGTTAAACGCAGTTATGATTGACGTGAAAGATTATTCTGGAACCATTGCGTATCGCTCAGTTGTTCCGAAGTTAGTGCAGGAAAAAGTGGCTGGTTGTCGCGTTGCTGATATGCAGGCTTTTGTTGCAACACTTCATGAAAAGGGTATCTATGTCATTGCACGCGTGACGGTATTTCAAGACCCTCTCTATACGCATGCGCATCCCGAACTTGCGGTAAAACGCAAAAGTGATGGTGGTATTTGGAAGGACCGCAAAGGACTCTCGTTTATTGATGTGAGTGCAAAACCCTACTGGGAGTACGTTAGCGCTCTTGCTCAAGATGCATACGCAATTGGTTTTGATGAAATCAATTTTGACTACATTCGGTTTCCTTCAGATGGCAACATGAAAGACATTGCGTATCCATGGACGGCAACCACCACAAAGTCAGTCGCCCTTGAAAAGTTTTTTGCTTACCTTGAGGAAGAGGTAAAGCCGTCCGGCGCCGTCATTTCAGCGGATTTGTTCGGCATGACAACGACAAACACTGATGATTTGAATATTGGACAAGTCCTTGAGCCGGCACTCCGCCATTTTGACTACGTTGCGCCCATGGTTTACCCATCACATTATCCGCCGAATTTTAATGGCTGGGCGAATCCGAACGAACATGTGTACGGGGTCATAAAATATTCAATGGACAAAGCCGTCGCGCGCGCAAAGGTTGCTTCCACCACACCGCTCAAGCTTCGCCCATGGCTTCAAGATTTTGATTACGGCGGAGACTATGGTGCAGTAGAAGTTCGCGCACAAATTCAGGCAACCTACGACTCCGGATTGACGAGCTGGATGCTCTGGGATCCGAACAATAGGTACACACCCGCAGCGCTTTTGAAATAGAGTTTTGCTATACGAAATGTGTCATGCAAAATATTGCGCCTGCGGGGCGTTTCAGGTATGATGTATTCATTGTGGAATCAAATAATGGACAAAGAGGACTTGGCTCAAAAAGTTTTTGGTATGTGTTGGGGATCTCCTCAATCCTAACAACACTCTTTCTAACTTCTGGTTTTAACCTGATTTTACCAATCGGAGGATTTATCGCATGCACTGTTCCTCCTTTTTATTTTGCAAAAAAATATGGATCAAAAAATAGTTTTTTAAGTATTGGATATGTGACTTTATTTCTTGACATACTCTTTCTCTTATTCTTATTTTTAGCTTCTTCATCTTCCGACCCGAATGAATCTTTGGCATGGAGTCTCGGCATAGTGTATCTTTACGGTGCTTTTTTTCTCTGCATCATATCTTCCATATTTGCTTATTTTTTCTGGCCTGCTCACCTCGAACCTAATATTTCTGCGGACACGAATAAAAAAATAGGAAGATTATCGTACATAGTCTTATTTGTCGCTTTTGTTTTTCCTCTTACATATCTCGCAATTTCGTTGCTCGTAGAGATTTTGTTTTAGTGAAAATATGACACAGATGCCAACAAGGTGTTGCGTTGGTGGGTTGAATCCGCCATTCAGCCCAGCCTAAACAAAAAATAGCGCCTCCAGCGCGATTTTTTGTTTAGGTCGTGATACAATAGAACCAATGTATCTCTACGATAAAAATCGCATAACGTATTTTGCGGAGACGGATCGGCGCAACAAGCGCATCCCGTTTGGCATCAAAGCCGAAGACCGCACGCGCCACATGTACATCATTGGCAAGACGGGGATGGGAAAGTCTACACTGATTGAGAACATGGTGGTGCAGGATATTAGAAATGGGGAAGGGTTTGCGTTCATCGACCCGCACGGCAAATCCGCCGCGATGATTTTGGATTATATTCCACCAGAGCGCGTAAAGGACGTTGTTTATTTTGCGCCGTTTGATACCGACAACCCGGTCTCTTTCAACGTAATGGAGGACGTGGGTCCTGACAAGCGTCACCTCATCGCCAACGGGCTTTTGTCTGCGTTCAAAAAGATTTGGGGTCCGGAGACTTTTTCAGCACGCATGGAATATATTCTCATGAATTCACTCCTTGCACTTCTCGAGTATCCGGAGTCAACGCTTCTGGGTGTAAGTCGATTGCTCACCGATAAAGTGTACCGCAAGAAAGTTGTTGACAACGTGAAAGACCCATCGGTGAAGGCATATTGGGTTGACGAATTTGCAAAATATAGTGAGAACTATGCAAAGGATGCCGTCCCGGGTATTCAAAACAAGTTGGGGCAATTTACCTCAAATCCGCTCATCCGAAATATCATCGGACAGCCCCATTCAAGTTTCGACTTGCGTAAGATGATGGATGAGAGAAAGATTCTCATTGTGAATCTTTCCAAAGGACAACTTGGTGAAGGGAATGCAAATCTTTTGGGAGGTATGATTATTACCAAGATTTATCTTGCGGCGATGTCACGCGCAGACTTGGTGGAGAGTGACCTGAAAAAACTCCCCAATTTTTATATGTATGTGGATGAGTTTCAGTCGTTTGCCAACGAATCTTTTGCCGACATTTTGTCTGAAGCGCGAAAATACAAACTTGCGCTCGTGGTTGCACATCAGTATATCAAGCAGATGGATGAAAAAGTCGCCGATGCTATTTTTGGCAACGTCGGGACGCAGATTATGTTTCGCGTTGGTGCGCCCGATGCAGAGATGCTTGAAAAAGAATATGCGCCGGTCTTTACGGCGGAGGACATGGTGAGTCTTGGGTTTACGCAAATATATTTAAAGCTCATGATTGACGGCGTGGCGTCGCATCCGTTTTCCTCTGTCACTATGGGTCCGATTGCACCTCCAGCAAAATCAAGCAAACAAGCAGTTATTGAATCCTCGCGTTTGCTCTATGGTCACCCCCGTCCACTGATCGAAGATGCGATTGCAAAATGGTATGCAGAGGGAGGTGGTTCGATTTCTCCAGCAACACCCTCCTCTCCTCAACCAGTTCCTGTGCGCCCTCCTCAAGGGGCTGTCGCTGTTGGGGCCAACCCTTCGTATGGTCGGCGTGCTACCGATGCACCTGCGGTATTGTCGACATCCTCTCCGCAAAAATCAACGTATCAAACTCCACCTCCCTCAAAACGAGAAGAACTACCACAAGCTGAAAAACCTTTTGCACAGGCATTTAAAGAGCTTGCACGAGAACCAGTGGTAACTAGTACTCCTACCCCTCGCCAAACACCTGCGCCTGCACCACGTGCTCCTCTTTCCACTCTTGCCCAAAAAACAGTTGAAAAGGGAGCGATTCCACCGGCACCAACAAAGGGTCCCAGTGAAAAAAATATGGATTCACTCAAGTCTGCGCTCGCCGGCGTACTCAAAGATCAGGAACCTGCAAAAAGCAAACCACCCACACCTCCACCATTTGTGCCTCGACCTACACCAGCACCTACACCAAAACCCGAAGAACCACGGCGCGCAGAAATAAAAGAAGTTCCCGAAGATGTTTTAAAAGCGATTTTGAAGGGGGATGAATAGTATGCGGTGGATTATATTATTTTTTTTATTTTTGTTTGCAAGGATGGTTTCTGCGCAGGTTGTTATTTCAGAAATTATGTACGACCCCAAAGGGGCGGATACGGGGCATGAGTGGGTGGAAGTTTGGAATAGTGGAGGAAGTGCTGTTGATCTTTTAAAATCAAAATTTGTAGAGGGTGGAAGCAGTCATGGGTTGACTACAGAAAAAGGGGATGGTGCGTTGGCGCCAAATGCATACGCAATTATTGCTGACAACGCAGGGATATTTTTAAGTGACCATTCTGGATTTTCGGGAATTGTCCTCGATAGTTCTTTCTCTTTAAAAAATGGAGGCGAAACGATTGCATTCAAGATGCCGGATGGTACTGTTTCGGATACGGTAGTGTATGCAAGCGACATGGGTGCGACGGAGGATGGAAAATCACTGCAGAAAATGGGGGGTATATGGAAAGGAGGAGTCCCTACTCCCGGGATCGGAGTCTCTGCCGACACATTTGTGGCAGGATCAAATATTTCGTCTTCAAATTCATCTGCGAGCGCTTCATCAAACACATCGGTGGCAAACACCTCGACATTTCCTGTCGATTCACAAATAATTGTGGATGCGGGTGCGTCAGCGCGCACTGTCGTAACGGGTGCGCCGATGACTTTTTCCGGCAAAGTGTTTGGTCTCAAAAAAGAACCGATTGAAAACGCGCGCATGGTGTGGTCGTTTGGTGACGGAGGCTCAGCCGAAGGGCAATCAGTTTTACATACCTATTATTATCCGGGCGAGTATGTGGTGGTGCTCGATGCTTCGTCGGGATATTATTCCGCATCTGACCGTGTGTGGGTGACGGTGGTAAAGCCCGAATTGATTCTTCGGACAGGCGGAGATGCTTTGCGTTCTTTTGTTGCTGTTGAAAATCTTGGCAGCGACGAAATTGATTTGTCTTTGTGGTTGGTGGGTGTTGGGAACAGCGCATTCGTACTTCCCAAAAATACACTTGTGGGAGCTCGAAAGACTTTGACGCTTCCTTCTGAGGTGACGAGACTTTCAACACCGGATGGGAGTGTTGCGGAGCTTCGGTATCCAAATGGCACAGCCGTTATTTCTCTTAAAGAAAAGCCGATGATTTTAACAGAAACATCTGTGCAAAAAGATGTTTCCATAGTGACGCAGGCATCCTTGCCGGTGGTGTCTGTGCAAAAAGTCCCTCCTCGGCTAAAAGGTGATACTCAGTTTGCTACTGCTCTAGAACCTTTGTCTGATGTTATTGCAATCGGGGCTACTAGTGTTCAGCCTAAAAAAGAAAGTCTTTTGGTCTGGTATATTGCGGTTGCTTTTTTGGGCGTATTTGCGCTTGTAGGGCTACGCTTTGGGAGAGGGCAAAAGAAGTCCGATGAAATCTCAGCTGAGGATTTTGAAATAACGGAAGAGAAATAAATTTTCCAAAAGTATTGCAAAATTATGAATTTGTGGTATAAGTAATATTGGATACAGATCAGTAAAATTTCCGTTCAACCAGAAGGAGAGTTCTATGACGAGTGGAAAAGATAGCAATGTAATTGATTTTGGTGAGAGCGACCACGTCGGCAGTCGACAAGCTCCTCAGATCGGGTTTGTGTTTTGCTTGAACACTTTGAGAGTTCCATCGGAAACGGTTTTTGATGAAGCGGTTGAAGACATTGCCGCTGTGCGAAAAATCGGAGATCAACATATTTCTTTATTTATCCTCCCTTCTTGCATAAATCTACCGGGATCGGCTGATTTATTACGTGATTTTTTGCGGTTACATAAAAATGCGTACAAGCTGACGCATGACAGCAATGTCAAAGTTGTCGGCGTTTCAGGCGTTTCAGGCGTTTCCGGTGATGGCGACGAGGTCAACGATTCTTTGATTCAGGATGCAAAGCATCATGCTTTGCGTTATTTGCGAAGTGGACTCGGTATTCACTACGCTGTGTTTATGAAGCGTGATTCACTTGAACGTTTGACCAACGAAGCAGTAGCAAAAGTTCTTTCTGCTGCAGAAAAAGGGAACTTTATGACCGTGCAGGGTTGTGTTGTCCTCGAAATCTAAATTTTTTGTAGTACCGGCCCCCATTTTTTCTGGGGGTCGTTTTTATTTTGAGATATGCCCTAATGTGCTATGATGAAATCTATGGAAAAAGAAGCTAAAAAAACGATACTTGTAACCGGCGGCGCGGGATTCATCGGGTCTCATTTGTGTGAACGACTCGCGAAGGAGGGGCATCATGTTATTTCACTCGACAATTATTTTGCTGGGTCAAAAGAAAATCACGTTCTGGGGGTGGAGTATCGCGAAGGGCATACCAAAGATATTGAACAATATATCCCCGAGCAGGTTGATATTGTTTACCACCTTGGCGAATATGCACGTGTTGCAAAAAGTCTCGAGGAGCCGGAAACAGTGTTTGCGCTCAATATGTTGGGGACATTGGGAGTTCTTGAGTTTTGGCGCAAGCGAAAATGCAAACTGGTGTATGCGGGGTCATCGACAAAACAAGCAGATGAGCGCGCCGATGGTGTTTTGGGGCGAAACCTCTCGCCGTACACGTGGGCAAAAGCAGCAAACTCCGATCTCGTTGCAAACTATGGACGATGGTACAAGCTCCCGTATGCGATTACATATTTTTACAATGTGTATGGCCCTCGAGAACGATCGGCAACCGAGCGAGGAACATTTATCGAAACGTGTCGACAAAATTATTTGCAGGGAGTACCACACAAAATTGCTTCGCCGGGTACTCAGACACGCGCATTTACGCACGTCTCCGATACTGTCGCGGGGATTGTGCTTGTAGGAGAAAAAGGGGAACATGAAGAATACGGCATTAGCGCCAAAGAAGTGCACTCACTTCTTGATGTTGCGAATATGTTTGGTGGTGAAATTGAAATGCTCCCACAAACAAAATCAACGCGTTCAACAGGAACTACTGACACATCAAAAATAGAGATGCTTGGCTGGAAACAGCAATATAAACTTGAAGACTACGTGAAGAGTGTGAAAGAGAAACAGGCGTAATTTGACCTTGTTTTTTGAAATCTACATGTTATAGTTTTCCCAGTATTTGCTTTTTAACTACACGACACACAACACAAGGAGAAAGGTATGAATGGTTCGTCTGCTGTGCTGATTCACGGGCTTCATTTGGGGGCTGACGATTGGGACAACATTGTCCTTGGGCAAAACCAATATGGCAAAGTAGGTCGGATTTTGCGCGGACTTAAAGTCGCGTACGAAGAAGACGCGAAATATATCTTTTGGGGAACAGGCGCGTCGGAACGTGATGGTGTGAAAGAAGGGCAGTATATTTTGGACTATGCTCTATGCCATTTGTCGGAAATTGCAGCACATCTTAGTGTGAGCTACGCCGAAGCCGAAGGACTTATTGTTTATCGCTCGGTGGTTCACACAACTGCACAAAATACGCGGCAGGAAATTCGTGCAGTGATGGAGTTTTTGAAACCACTCGACACGAGGTGTCTGTTTATTGTCTCTTCACCCACGCACGGCGGTCGCTGTTTCACTGAAGCGGAAGTTTTGCGACTCGGCGAGTTTGCTGATTGTGGGTTTCAAGTCTTTACTGTTGGGTCAGATGTGAGTTATGCAAACTCTGGTCCGCAAGATGTGGTTATTGTTGAACCACCTCATCGTGGCGATCGTGTGCAGACAAACCCACTCAGTGTAACAACCAAAAGAGCCATGAAATTGTCTCGTAGTCCTGGCGGTGAGGCATTCTTGCAGTCGTTGTCGGATTTTGTCACAAGTCAGGAAATGGCAATCACTCAAGCTGGAGAGTTGTCGAAAAAAGATGTTTAGTTAGTAGTGGGGCGGGTCGCGCATGCGCGACCCGCCCTTTATTTTTATGCAGATATTGGTACAATGGGGGTGTTATGAAAAAAATCCTTATTTTCTCACTCGCATATTATCCGAGCTTTGTTTCAGGAGCCGAGGCGGCAATCAAGGAAATCACGGAGCGCATCAATCCATCTGATATTGAATTTCATATGGTGACACTCCTTTTCGACAAAAATGCGCCACGCGAAGAACGTATTGGTAATGTTGTGGTGCACCGTGTTGGTTTTGGCGGTGCGTACCTTTCTAAAATATTTTTTGTGCCACTTGCAGGGCTTAAGGCGCGCTCACTCGACAAAGAACATCATTTTGGCGCACTGTGGGCGATGATGACCTACATGCTCTTTCCTGTTGTAATGGCGCGTATATGCGGGGTGCGCACGCCACACATCCTTACTTTGCAAGACGGCGACCCTTACGAGAAGGTCTTTGAACGATGGTTTATTCGCCCTGTCGCACCGATTCTCGACTACGGTTTTCGTACCGCATCAATGGTTCAGGCAATTTCTGTTTTTTTAGCAGAGTGGCCACGGAAACGCGGGTACAAAGGTCCGATTGAACTTATTTATAACGGCGCAAACCCTCGTGACATTAAAGACAAGGTTGAGGTTGCTGAGATTGAAGCAATGAAAGAAAAGCTTGGGAAAAACCCCGGCGACATTTTTTTGGTCAACACTTCTCGCTTGGTGCATCAAAAAGCGTTTGACGATACGATTCGGGCTTTAGTAAAACTTCCCGTGCATATTAAATTCCTCGCAGTAGGAGACGGGGGAGATGCGCCAATGCTCAAAAAACTTGCGGAAGACCTTGGTGTTGCGGACAGAGTTATTTTTACTGGCAAGGTGGATCGGGGGGTGGTGACACTCTATCGTCGTGCGTCAGATATTTTCGTCGCACCGAGTCGGTCAGAGGGGTTGGGAAATGCATTCATTTCTGCACTTGCGTCACGTTTGCCACTCATTGCGACGCAGGTCGGGGGAATGGCGGATTATGTCTTTGATGAAAAACATAATCCTGACAAACAACCAACGGCGTGGGTGGTTGACCCGGATGCGCCGGACCAAATTGTTGCGAAAGTGCAAGAGATTTTAGCAAATCCTGAAAAGGCAAAAAAGATTTCAGAACATGCTCGTAAAATGGTTGAAGAAAAATATGACTGGGACAATATTGCGAAACAAATGCGCACGCGGGTGTTCGACGCTGTGCTTAAGCGCGGTAATTCATTGCAGTCATAAACACGATGATGTTAAATTTAGTTATTTTTTATGAATCGAAATCATAGTTTAATTGAGCGGGCGGTTGCGCTTGCGGTTCGCGCTCATGATGGACAGATGCGCAAAGAGGCACCAATGCCATACATCGTGCACCCCATTGAAGTCGGACTTATTCTTGCTCGGCACGGTTTTTCAGATGTCGTTATTGCGGCAGGGATTGTTCATGATCTGGTGGAAGATACAAATATCACTGCTGATGAGTTGCGCCATCTGCTTGGCGATGATGTGACGGATATTGTCGTACCCGTTACGCACGACGACACCCTGTCGTGGGAGGAAAAGAAAAAAGCGTACATTGAGTCGGTGCGTGGTGCCGGGAGTGAAGCAAAGGCAGCTTCACTGGCAGACAAAATTGCAAATGCATATAGTTTGATTGCTGCACATCAAGCTCAGGGTTCTACCATTTGGAGTTATTTCAATGCTGGACGTGAAAAGAAAATTTGGTTTGAGGAGGCGATGCTCGATATGTTTCGTGCCTCACTTACTCATTCGATGGTTGATGAATATGAAGGACTCGTAGTAGAGATGAAAGCGCTTTAGTGTAAACCAATTTGTCGCTTCTTCTCATCGTCGCTTCGAAGCGAATCACGTTTTTTCATATACTCTTTCCTTGTTTCTTCGGAAATGAATGTGTCGCTGATTGTTGCTTTTAGTACTTCCTGCCAAAAGTCGATTCTTGCCAATGCGAGTTCGCGTACGTTCCCTTCGGCACGCATGAGCCATTCGGTGTAAAAGCGTATGAGTTCAACGAGGCGGTAGATGCGCATAAGTTTAAGAGAGGCAACCTCCTCATGTGCGCGGTTGCTGTGAACATATTCCATTAACGCTTGCGCAACCTGCGGTTCGTAGAGCGACATGAAATTGATAAAGCGCGCCCAGCTTTCGTGCTTATTACCAAAATGAAATGATGCATGGTCGAGGAAATAAATACGCTCGTTGGTGACACGAATATTTTGTGGGGTGAGGTCCCAGTTCGTGAGAAACCCGGTGTATTGTTCGATAGTCTTTGTACTCTCCTTGAAAAGCTGGAGGCTCTGCCCGAGTGTTTGCTCTAAGGTTTGATTTTTTGCACTCGCATTAATTTCTGTGATGTATGTCTGGCATTTTGTGAGATAGTCGTCCGCATGCACCTCCCCAAAAGTTTTGCGTACTGTTTTTATGTGTCCATGAGTGGTCGCATGTGCCTGTTCTTGTGCTTTGAGAATTGAGAGAGCGAGGGTGAATTGTTCCGAAATTGGGCGCTCGGTGAACGAGCATGGCTGTTCGATAAATTCACTGACGAGGATTGCTCGATTTTGTTCGTGTATAAATAGTAGCTCGTCCGGCGAATGCAGTATGCTGTGCGCAAATTCCATAGAACTCAACATCTCGCGGCAAGTGCGTTCATGTTGGATCTCGGCAATGCCAGCGGTATCACTCGCCACCTTGATCACCACACGCATTTTATCTGAACTCCTCTTGCCTAACAAGAGAAGTTTTTTTGCGCCGGCGAGCGGGCGTGTGAGGTAACGTTCTCCGGCAATGTGCGGTTGAGCTTCGTCGAGAATCACTCCATGCTTTGTGAGCAATGGCCGGACTATCGCGATTCCACTTGCGCAGTACTGTTCCCATATTTCTTTTTCTGTCGCTGGTTTGTTCATGGGGTGATGTGCGTGAGTTGTTGTATGTGTTGTTGCCATGCTGTTTCGTATTCAGTGAGGGCGTGCGTGGGTTGTGGAACAAAGGGGAGTATCTCAGGTTTTTGTGGTGGAAGTTTTTTGATTATGAGATGCGCGCGGTGTTCAATCGCTTGTCTGAGTTTTTTTAAAAAAAGGTTTTTTTCAGCACGCTCTGTTGCGTTCGTGTCCGTCGAGAGCAGTACGATTGGTTTCTTTGCGACAAAGGAAAGGATGAAGAGTGGGAATTCCACAGAAGCGCCATTTTGTACATAAATCACATTAGCATCTTTTATGCTTTTCCAAAGACTCATTGTGTAGAGGATGATGCGCACAAGAAGGAATTGACGTTTGTCTGTTGTTGTCACGGTAACACCCGGCACATCTTCAGGGATGTTTCCATACGTTGCAACGACTACACTGTGCCCAGCCCCCGCTAATCGGCGCGCAAATTCTTTGCAGTAGAGTGCTGTGGGTTCAATGTCAGGCGGATAGAGTGGGGTCGCGATGACGATTTTCATCTATTCAATCTAGCATGTTTTTGAGAAAAAAGGGATATTGTACAAAAAATAGGGCGGTCGTATGAAACGACCGCCTTGCTCTAACTTGTTTTGTTACAAAACATTGAATGCGCGGAGTTCCTTTATGAGGGACGTCAGCGGTTGTTGAGGGTCATGTAAAAGGATGTCAGTTCCGCATCGCTCAAATCGTTCCGTGTACTTAAGGTTTGTCCCAACGTATAAAATTTCGCTGGGGACACATCGGGTACGCTTGATTGCTGTAGAGCATAATCCAATCTCTGGCATGCGCGACTTGTTGTCGCAAGAAAGAATTAACCTCGACTGTCCCTCAAAGAAAGTATCAATAGCCGGGATTTGTCGTAAGTGTTCTGAGCGGATTTTGTCAACATTACCCATCAAGAATATGGCGTCAGGGACATGGAGTCGTTCGAGCATATTGTCTGCATTGTTCCGTTGACTAAAAACATTGCCCCATAGGTCACTAAACTCTGCGAGAGTTGGTTTCTTGTCCATGGCAAGTATTGCGGACATGACAATGTTGTAGAAGCTTTCATGCGGGATCTCTCCTCGTTCAAATATAGATAGCTTCGGACTATCAAAAACCTCGTGATGTATTTGGTCGCTGCTCAGCTTCTGAGAGCTCCATGTTCCCAATATTGCGGAGACTTTTCGGTTATCGTGGTTGACTAAGACGTTGTAGTCAAAAACAATTGCTTTAATAACTCGTGTCATGACATATCTCCTTTGTTGCTTCTTGAGTGAAAAGGTTCAACGACAGGTTCTTTTTTGATTCTTGCATGTTATGCGCGCAACGTCAATGCTTCTCAAAACTTCCCAACAATGGTATCTTCATAAGTATGAAGATACTTATTGCAACCGGAATTTATCCACCCCAGATAGGGGGGCCGGCGACGTATAGCAAACTCCTTCACGACAAACTTCCTTCATATGGGTTTGATGTGGTGGTTGTGAATTTTGGAACATTTCTTTGGTTGCCAAAAATTTTACGACACGTTGTGTATTTTTTCTGGGTATTGGTGCGCAGTGTGCGCGCTGACCTCGTTTATGCACAGGACCCTGTTTCTGTCGGGCTTCCTGCAATGCTTGTGGCAAAGTTATTTCGCAAGAAATTTTACGTCAAGATTGTGGGGGACTATGCTTGGGAGCAGGGGGTGCAACGTGCAGGGGTCGTGGATACACTCGACGCATTTGTTTTAAAGCACAAAGAGTACCCAAGGTTGGTGAGAAGTTTAAAGCGTGTGCAGTGTCGAATCGCGTGCGCTTCTGACCGTGTCATTGTGCCGAGTGAATACCTTAAAAAAATTGTGACGGCATGGGGGGTTCCTGCTGAAAGAATTGCAGTAATCTATAATGGGTTTGACGTGCCGGTAATACAAGAAGAAAAAGTTGACGCGCGCAAGAAACTTGGTATGAGCGGGCATGTCATTGTGTCGGTGGGGAGGTTGGTCCCATGGAAAGGATTCGTGGAGCTTGTGGAAATGATGCCCACACTCCTGCAAAAAATCCCTGACGTACACCTTTTTATTATTGGAGACGGACCGGACAAAAAAATGCTCAGTGAAAAGATAAAACTTCTTCACCTTGAAGATCGTATCAGTTTAGTCGGAAAACTTTCCCAGAAAGAATTGTTTGCGTATCTTAAGGCTGCTGATGTGTTTGTGCTCAATACTTCGTACGAGGGTTTTTCCCATCAATTGCTTGAAGTCATGGCTTTGGGTACGCCAGTGGTCACGACTGCGGTCGGTGGTAATACTGAAATTATTGAAAACAAAAAAAATGGCACACTTGTTCCACCGAATAATGTCGGCTTACTATCTCAAGCAATCGCCCTGCTTCATGACGACCCTTTGTTTGCGAAAAAACTCGCCGAGTCCGCACAGGCACGCGTGAAAGACTTTAGCGATGAGCGTATGTTGAAGCAACTCGCCTATGAACTTGCGTGGATGAAGTAATGGCTTTATACTGCTGATACTATGAATATTCTTTCTGTTTCGTTGGACCGCAAAGTATTTGAAGAGGGGAGCGCGGTGCGGTCGCGCCTGCTTGAGTATGGTCGTCTCGCAGATGAGCTCCGGATTATTGTTTTTGCAAAACGGTCGGCGGGTGTAGCTGCGCAGTCATTTCCACCAAATATTTTTTTGTATCCTACAAATGCTCGCACACGCTTCGGATATATTCCAGCTGCTCTGAGGCAAGTCGTCACACTCAAGAAACAAGGAGTTCATGTTGATGTGGTGACCGCGCAAGATCCCTTCGAGACAGGTCTTACCGCTTTTTTGATTGCGCGAATATTGGGAGCGAAATTACATTTGCAGATTCATACGGATTTTTTGAGTCCACATTTTGCACGAGAGTCGTTCATGAATCGTGCGCGTGTCGTTCTTGCAAAGTTCTTGTTGCCACGTGCTCATGCGGTGCGTGTAGTGTCGACGCGTATCAAGCAGTCTGTTGAGGGGTTGGTTCGTAGAGAAGTGATGGTCACTGTTCTCCCTATTTTTGTGGATGTGGAACGCATAAAGAATGCTCCGGTATCTCGTGATATTAAAAAAGAATATCTGCAGTTCAGTACACATTTTCTCATGGCGTCGAGGTTATCCGTTGAGAAAAATATTCCGCTTGCACTCGAGGCGTTTGGCGAAGTGTTGGGAAAATATCCGCGCGTTGGGCTCGTTGTTGTGGGTGAAGGATCCGAAGAGGCATGGATAAAAAGTTTGGTGCAGGCGCACGGGCTTTCACGAAATGTGGTGCTCCTGCCGTGGCAGGATGATGTTGCATCGTATATGAAAACAGCTGATGCTTTTCTCCTCACCTCAAACTATGAAGGGTATGGAATGACCATTGTCGAGGCGCTTGTGGTTGGATGTCCTGTGATTGCCACAAATGTCGGATGCGCAAAAGAAGTAATCGAAAATGGTGGGAATGGATTCGTGGTGACGGTGGGAGACGCTAGTGCTCTCGCTCAAGTGCTTCTAAAAGTCGCCGCTCACGAAATAAAGTTTAAACAAAAACCCCCCGTACTTTTGACCAAAACAGAATACCTTGCCCTCTACAAAAAGTCGTGGGAGGATGCGCTGGGGTAGGGTTGAGTGCCCTTCTTTACGTAAAAGCAATAGTGTATAGAAGAAAAAATGACAAATTAACGATACTTTTCGCCTTATAATTATGAATACAAAAGTTACTGAAAAATCTATAGCAGATCTCCTAAGTCCTGCCACAGATTTTTCTGATATCAATGCAGGCTCAGAGGATGCTTTCTCAAAAGTGGTTTTTGATTTGTACCGAGAAACAGCAATAGTCATAGTGTTGTCAGCTAGCTTGCATGAATCGTTTGATCAAAAAGAGGGAGTACTTTCTCGCAACCAAGCAATAGGGGCAGGATTAGTTATTAGAATAGTAAAATTTATGAAGGCCATTATGGCCTTATTAGTTGATAAAGTTAGTGAGCATGGCGAAGTAGTTATGGCACTCAATCGTTGTATTACAGAATCAGCCACAAATTTAAAGTTTTTTTGTGAAAAGGCAAATGTCGAAGACTTTGAAGAATTTATAAAATCAAGCCTTAAGCCAGAAAAAGAAATGTACGCTTTCCTTCAAGAGAAGATAAAAAGAAGAGGAAGTATTTTGCCGATTGAAACCAGAATGCTTAAATCTATTACTGGTGTTTTTAAAATTTCAGGGATAGCAGAAACGGAGATTGATAAATTAATAATCCCAAGGAGAAAGGATTATAAAACTATTCTTACTGCTCTTGATATGGAATCAATTTATCCGATGCTTCAAGGAATTCAATCTCACTCCATTCATGGTTCTTGGGTAGACTTAGTAAAACACCATATAGAAGAAGTTGATTCTGGATTTAGACCGACGCCCGAATCTGTTACTCCAGACCCTAGGCTTCTTTGCCCGATTAATGTTTTTGTTCTAATGGCAGTAGAATCTTATATTCGAAAATATTTTCCTGAAAATGATAAGGGTATATCAGTTCTTTTGATTAGAATTACTGATTTAATAAAACGCCTTACAAAAATTGAATCTTTGCATGAAGAAAAACTATCTAAAAATAGTTGATTTTGTGCCGGTAAAGATTTCGAAGCTAGGCTCATGGAGTAAGGTTTTTTGAGTAGACGAAATACTACATCGAAAATTAAGATGGCAACACTATGCAAAACATGCTAAAGTCATTTTATGGAAAAGAAGAAAAAAATACTACTCGGGGGGATTATTGTGGCAGTTGTCGTCGTGGGGGTGGTGATTTCACAGAATCAAATATCTGTTGAGCCGATTCCTGAACCTGCAAAAACAACAGTGGAACCATTGTCGGAATATGAAAAACTACCCATTCAACTCCCCGACCTTTCTCCTGAAGCAATCGCAAGTTGGCCGGTGTGCCGAAATGAGAAGTATGGGTATGAGTTTAAGTATCCGAGGGGGTGGACGGTTCATGATGAAGAAGAACTTTATGATATGCGCGGAAACAATGTGTTACCCGTCCCTAAGATTCTCGAATGTGATAGATTAATGATAATAGTTTCTCAAGGGGGGTTAGCTGATTCTAGTTTTGCTCCTCTATCTATTGGGGTTTCGATAAGGGACATAGATGATTGGGACATAGTGGCAAACTCTGTAAAAGAATTTGGACTGCTAAAGAAAAAAGAGGTTATCTTCAAAGAATTTGTACTCCATGGAAAAACAGTAAAATATCAGATTGCTATATTTTCTATTAATGCAGGGATTTTCTACAAAAAAGACAAATTTATTTTTTTGACAGTACCTAATCTCAAAGGAGAAAAACTCATGAATGCGATTATTTCCACCTTCAAATTCCTCGACTAATTCTAAAATACTCACAAAAAAAATCCCCTCACCGCGAACGGCAAGGAGATTGAATGATTGCTTAACTTTTTAACATCAACAACACAAAGGAACTACTGACAAACCGCCCACAGACAAGCATTGTCTTTACCGTCAACTTTGAGTGGATCCGTGCCATACTCGCCTTTCCAGCCGTAGGGGTCGACGAACTGGGGTGTAGTGTGGTTGGGATATCAAACAAAACATGCTAAAGTCATTTTATGGAAAAGAAGAAAAAAATACTACTCGGGGGGATTATTGTGGCAGTTGTCGTCGTGGGGGTGGTGATTTCACAGAATCAAATATCTGTTGAGCCGATTCCTGAACCTGCAAAAACAACAGTGGAACCATTGTCGGAATATGAAAAACTACCCATTCAACTCCCCGACCTTTCTCCTGAAGCAATCGCAAGTTGGCCGGTGTGCCGAAATGAGAAGTATGGGTATGAGTTTAAGTATCCGAAGGGGTGGTTTTTGTATGATACATCATGGAATTACGAAGACGATATGCCAATGAGCTCCCAAATTTTCGAATGCAGTAGCCCTGTTCTGAGCATTCACCAAGAACTACTAACTGGACAGAGATACGATCCACCATCTTTGGGATTTAGAGTTACCTCTAAGGAAGTCTGGGAAAGAGCGGCAACAACAACCTATTGGAAAAATTTAGGAGTAGAAGAGAAAATTATTTCTAGAGAGAGTATTTTGAACGGAGAAAAAATAAAGTATTATGACAACATGAGTGTTTCTCGGGCAAGTTTTTTTCGCAAAGAAAAGTCTTTTATGTTCAATATTCTCAGTAATAGTGAATCACAAAAACTCCTTGATGCAGTCCTCTCCACCTTCAGATTCCTCGAATAACAAGGAAATATTTACAAAAAAAATCCCCTCACCGCGAACGGCAAGGAGATTGAATGATTGCTTAACTTTTTAACATCAACAACACAAAGGAACTACTGACAAACCGCCCACAGACAAGCATTGTCTTTACCGTCAACTTTGAGTGGATCCGTGCCATACTCGCCTTTCCAGCCGTAGGGGTCGACGAGTTGCAGTTTTGCTGGTTCTGAAAGCTTACCTTTCTTCACCGTAAAGTGCAGGTGCCCTTTTCCTACGATACCGATTTTTTGACCTTTTGAAACAAGTTGTCCCTCTACTACATATCGTTTTGGCATGTGCCAATACTGAGTAACATATCCGCTCGGATGCTCGATCCTCACATTCTCTTCCCCAACAGCGTTTGAATTGTACACTTTTCCATCCGCAGCAGCATGAACATCTGTTCCATTCTCGGCTTGAAAGTCATACCCATCATGCCCGTCATAGAACAAAAATGCCCCTCCACCATAGTTTCCATTCACAACAAAAGGTGTTCCGACGGTGTCTTGTCGGTATCCGTTTAAAGTCTTGCCCGAACATCTTGTGGACGAAGGCGTACCAATCCATCCAGATGTTCCATACTTCTCCTCCGCACGCTCTCCCGTATATGCAACAATGACATCATCTTTGCAATACGCTTCCGTGGTCAACGAATGGTCCAACACAGAATTAATCTGTGCCGCATACGGTGAAAGGAACACAGGAATGATTGGCCCAATAAAGCCCGCCGGTCTCGGTTTCGCAAGAGGAAATTGTAAATCCGCGCCCTTGTAGGTAACCACAACCTTCGGGCGATACGGACCGTACCAAAAATCAGAACTCAAAAATTGCGAGAACTGATTGTTGATTCCCGTCGGCCTAAATCTAAAGCCGTGGTTGGCGTACGTTCCCGCCTTCCACAGATTGTAGATTTGAGTAATGTTTATACCGTACCATTGCCCTGGTGTTGGAGCTGAAAGAACACCAACTGGTATTCCATTCATTACCGTATTGTACCACCCAGTGTCCTCGTTCCATGGCGTAGTCATCAAATCAACAGCCATGCTTACTGGCGTTGAAGCATCTCCGCGAGGGTAAGGAAACATCCACAAAGCAGCCGAGGTTGCATTTTGCGGGAAACCCGTGAAATCGGGTTTCCAGAGAAAGCGATACTCATCGCCCCAGCCGCCCGCCTCAAGTTTGTCGTTATCAACACCATAGTCACTCCCATAGTCATAGGTGTTGGTAATCCAAACATCCGTTCCTTCTGGTCCCGGTTGGTAGGTCATCTGGTCGGCGTGTGTCAAGGATGCGAACCACATACTCACCATAAAAACAAAAAACCACCTTTGCAAGTGTCTCATAGATTACCCCTTTCTGTATTGTTGCGTTGTCAAACTAAATGCTCGTGCGGAATGCGCAAGCAAGTACATCTCGGCGCAGTCTAGCATTTGAGGGGGGGGGTACGTCAAGCAAATTGGGCAGATGTTTTTTGAGTTACGCTTGGAGTACCACAAAGAAATTTTCTTCACCACTCGGGCGGCGGATTTTCTCGAGGCGGGTGATGGTGAGGCCAGCACCGCGTGCGAGAGAGCGGATTTCGCGCGCGGTGAGGGCGTGCACAAAGCGCACGTTTTTTTCTTTGCCGAAGTCGAGGAGTGCGTCGCCAACGTCGGTGTGTGTTTGACCGAGTAATTTTTTAAGCGCGAATTTTAGTACGGTCCATGGGCGGGAATGCCAGACATTCCACGCGGTGAGGATGATGGTGCTGCCCGGTTTGATGACGCGCGCGGCCTCTTTGAGAAATTGAATGCGATACGCGCGCGAGGGAATGTGGTGGAGGACGGCGAACGATACGGCTATGTCGAAGGAGTGGTTGGAGAAAGGGAGGGCGAGTGCGTCGGCGGTTTGAAATGTGGCGTGTGGCCGTTCTCGGTAGCGTTCCTTTGCGATGTCGATGAGTCCTTTGGAAAAATCAACGCCGGTGTAGTCTACCGTGTCGTCTTTGAGTGCGCTTAAAAAGCGTCCATTGCCACAGCCGATGTCGAGGATGCGTGACGTGGGTGGCACCATGTCGTAAACAAACATCAGCTCTTGCCAAAATGTGCCACGGGTACGCGAGAAGTCGCTGGCGATAGTTTCGTACCCAGAGCGCGATTGCTCGAGGATTTTATTTGCATATTCTTGGCGCATACGTAGTATAGTAAGTATCTTACCAGAATATGCTTTTTACTGATATCAAAACCGAAAAGGACCTGCAGAACCTGAAGCGGAAAATCATGGTTGATCCGGCGCTCTATGGGCGTATTTTGGATCTGCGGAGGCAGATTCACGCACGGGAGAATAAAGTGCTTCCTGCGGGGCAATTGATGCCCTTGGAGGCCATTTCTGAGGAGTTTTATGGGTCACATGTGCCTACCAATGCCGAGCTCTTGGCGTTCTATAAGGCGCTTGTGGAGGCGGGAGAAGAAGAGAAGAATTCCAACGCAGAGCTGGTGCTTAAGAAGCTCAAAACGCGGAGCAACTCAGGGGTTGCGGTGGTCTCACTTCTTACGAAGCCCTACCCGTGCCCAGGGCGATGCACGTATTGCCCTACCGAAGCAAACATGCCCAAGAGCTATCTTTCAAAAGAGCCGGCGGCGGCGCGTGCTCTTGCGAACGATTTTGATCCGTACGACCAGATCACGAGTCGCTTGCTCGCGCTTCGTATGAACGGCCACGAGACCGACAAAATCGAAATGATTGTCATTGGCGGTACGTGGAGTTTTTATCATCCGAAGTATCAGGAAGAATTTCTTGCGGAGTGTTACCGTGCATGCAATAACTTTGACGTGCCCCCCGAGATGCAGACGCCGAAGGGGCAAAAAACATTCGCTGAGATGATGCACGAAAACGAAACTGCACGAACGCGCCTCATTGGGCTTTCGATTGAGACGCGTCCAGACTATATCAATCCAAAGGAGCTTGAGCGGTTGCGTAGCCTCGGGGTGACCAAGGTGGAGATTGGTGTGCAGCATCTCGACGACGATGTGCTCGAGCTCACCAAGCGCGACATGAAGATTGGTGCGGTGAAAGAAGCAACCGAGCTTTTGCGCAATGCGGGATTTAAGATTGTGTACCACATGATGCCAAACTTGGAGGGGAGCACGCCCCAGCGTGATATTGAAATGTTTGGCGAGCTTTTTTCGAGTGAGGATTTTCATCCCGACATGATTAAGATGTATCCCTGCATGGTGCTCGAAGGAAGTGAACTTTTTGATATTTGGAAAGCGGGGAAATTTAAACCGTACACGGATGAGGAGCTCATGAGTGTGCTTGCGGGTGCAAAAAAACAAATCCCAAAATACGTGCGCATCATTCGGGTGATTCGCGATATTCCTGCGACCTACATTCAAGCAGGAAGTAAAGTTTCAAATCTGCGCCAGTGGTTGTTCAACGATATGAAGAAAAATAATTGGCGATGCAAGTGCATTCGCTGTCGTGAAGTGCGCGGGATGGAAGTCGAACTCGAGAAATTTCCACTGACGGTGAAAGAGTATCGTACGAGAAGTGGGCGGGAAATTTTCCTTTCGTTTGAAGAGGCGAATGAAGGCAAGCTCGCGTCGTTTTTGCGCTTGCGGTTGCCGAAAAATCATGGGCAGGAGTTTGTGGGGACAGGGCTTGAGGTGCTCCAGGGTGCGGCGCTCGTGCGCGAGCTTCACACGTATGGGCGCATGGCGCAAGTAGGGGAGGTGGGAACACAAAGTCAGCACATGGGGTTTGGGAAACGACTCCTCTTGGAGGCAGAACGCATTGCGCGCGAAGCAGGGTACAAAAAACTCGCGGTTATCTCGGGTATCGGCGTGCGCGAATACTATCGCAAACAAGGATACCAGCTCGAGGGAACATATATGGTAAAATATTTGTAAGTATTGCGTTGTAGCACATATGTGCTACAATATACATATGACTACAAAAACAGCTTTCGTTCGTGCTCGCATAGAGCCATCAGTAAAAAAGAAGGCAGAGATGGTATTGTCCCAGATCGGTATATCTCCCTCAGAAGCGATTAACGTATTTTACCGACGCATTGCCAATGATAAAGAAATTCCTTTTTCTCTGAGTATGCCCAACAGAGAAACGCGCAAGGCGATTGAAGAAGCTCGATCCGAGAAAAATCTAATGTCATTTGACACTTTTGAGGATTTTGCAAAGCACATGCGCTCACTTTAAAATATGCGTCGCAGTATTACAAAACCGCAGTTTGATAAGGATATCCGTCGTATAAAACGTAGAGGCAAGGATATTGAAAAACTGATAGCAGTCGTGCTTATTCTTGAAAATGATGGACGGCTTACTGATAGGTTTCGTCCGCACAAGTTACATGGTGAATATGAAGGGTGCTGGGAATGCCACATAGAATTTGATTGGCTTTTGATTTGGAAATACGATGATAATGATATTATACTTGTACGTACTGGCACCCATTCCGACCTTTTTGAATAAAAAATGAAACTCCTTATCCTCACCCAAAAAGTCGACCAGAATGACGATATCCTCGGATTTTTCCATGGGTGGATTCGTGAGTTTGCGAAGCACGCAGAGCAGGTGACCGTCATTGCACTTGGGGTTGGTGAGTATGATCTGCCGAAGAACGTGCGCGTGTTTTCGTTGGGTAAGGAATTATTCGCGCAAGAAAGAGGTGGGCTCGGAAATTCAAAAAGGTCGATCTGTTTGAGGAGCGTATGTGCTGTGGTAAAATATTTGTAATTCATTTAGTATAATTATATGCGGCTACTTTTTATTACTCAGAAAATCAACGAGAACGACGATGACTTAGCTTTTGTTATTTTGTGGATCAAGGAGTTTATTAATCAAGGTGCATCAGTTAAGGTTATATGTCTTGAAAAAGGGGATTTTGATGGCTCGTTCCCAGTATTTTCTTTGGGAAAGGAAAAAGGCTTTAAAAAAATCAAAAGAATTTTTATTTTTTTAAAATTAATATTTTCTCTTGACTATGACAGGGTCTTTGTGCACATGAATCCAGAATATGTCACTCTTGGTGGCTGGTATTGGTTCCTTTCGCGTAAGCCAATCTATCTTTGGTACACTCATTATACTACGCACATACATTTGTGGATATCTGGTATTTTATGTAAGAGAATGTTTGCAGCGACACCACAGAGCTTACCTCAATACGAAGGTAATCCAAAAAAGACCATAGTCGGGCATGGCATAGATATTGATTTTTGGAAAGACGGTATTCCTAAAGAAAATAATGCATCTCCCTTTGACCTTGTTTCTGTTCACCGTATTTGTCGCTCTAAACGATTAGAGCTAGGAATTCTTACGTTAAAGTATCTCCCCGAGGAATATACACTTACTGTCTATGGTAGAGATGTGGAGAAGGATTACTACGCGGAACTCGAGGCATTGGTAAAAAAAGAGGGTCTTAGGGAAAGAGTGATCTTCAAAGGACCCGTTTCTATGGGCAACCTAAAAAATATTTACCCATCATATAGAGTGATGATTAACATGGCCCGAGAAACGATAGATAAAACAATGCTTGAGGGTATGATTTTTGGTATATACCCAGTTACTACCCCAAGAAATTCAAAAGCTATCGGACTTTCGATTTGTCCCAATAGTGAGAACCCTGAAGATATTGCAAAGTTTATCCTTTCTGGAGAATTGTCACGATATAAGGCGAATCAACTGAGGGATATTGTTGAAGAGGGGCACAGCCTCAAGTCTCTTGTTGGCAAAATAGGCAAATTAATCGCAGAAGATAATTAGCGCTCCGTCATGAAAAATAAAGACAACATTATGATAATAGCGGGCGCAAGACCAAATTTTATGAAAGTTGCGCCTCTTTGTCATGAATTAAAAAGATTAAACATTAAGCATTCACTTATAAATACTGGGCAACATTTCACTACAGAGATGTCAGAAGATTTGCTAAGGGAATTCGGGATTAAGCCACATTATACTATTAACCCTCCCCGCACATCTGCGATAGCGCAATTTTCGGCAATCGTAGCAGAGCTCGGTAAGATTTTTGAAAAAGAAAAACCTTCTTTTGTTGCAGTGGTGGGTGATGTTAATTCAACACTTGCTGGGGCGATTGTGGCAAACAAAATGGGGATTCCCCTTGCACACATAGAGGCAGGGCTACGTTCATTTAACCGAACAATGCCAGAGGAAATCAATCGGATTATTGTTGACCAGATATCTGATGTGCTTTTTGTTACTGAAGAAAATGGAATAGAAAATTTAAAGAAAGAAAAAATAAATGGTGCTGTTTATTTTGTTGGCAACATCATGATTGATACTCTTAAAATGTTTTTGCCTGAAGTGAAAAAAACAAATGAAGAATTTTATTTCTGCACGCTTCACCGAGCGGAAAACGTGGATGACAAAGAAAGGTTCAGTGGGATACTCGATGCGCTTGAAATTATCGCGCAGAACAACAAGGTCTACTTACCCCTTCATCCGCGAACAGAAAAAATGGCAAAGAAGTTTAAGTTAACCGAAAGAATGAAAAAGATTTTTTCCTTACTCCCGCCACTTTCCTATAAGGAATCTCTTTTTTATCAAAAAAATGCAAAGCTTGTTCTTACAGACTCTGGTGGAGTGCAAGAGGAATCAAGTTTTCTGGGAACCCCATGCATAACACTGCGCGATGAGACAGAAAGGCCAATTACGGTGACTTGCGGCACAAATATTGTTGCTGGCACGCGGAAGGCAGACATCCTTAAGGCTTATAAGAAGCGTCGCATAGGTCAACAAAAAACAGCGATACCTTTATGGGACGGTAAAACAGCTAAGAGAATTGTGGAGATATTAACTAGGTTTAAATAATAATAATTTACTGTATGAGAAATATTTTTTTTAGTATAAAAGAAGCACTATTTTTTCCGTCTAGGACGGAGTACGTCGCTCATTTTTTGAATGGGAAGAAAGTGAAACTATTAGATGTTGGCAATTTGGGCGATGGCGAAAAAAATATTGATTTAGAAAAAATGGTTGAATCCAATGGCGGTGAATATTTTGGGCTTGATGTTAACAAGAATCTGGCGGAAAAGCTTGGTATTAAGAATCAATACATCGGAGATCTGCACAATCTTTCGGGAGTTGTGCCAGACAAGATGTTTGATTGTATTTATGCCGGAGAAATTATTGAACACTCGTGGAGGCCAGGAGAAATTATTTCGGAGTGCGCGCGCATACTTAAGGATGATGGACAGCTGATTATAGATACCCCTAATGTTTTTAGCTATATCAATGTATTTCGTATTTATTTTAGAAAAAAAGATTCGTTAGGTGATGTGTCAGAATTAACCTACAATGAAACAAAAGACAATTTTTTGGTGTTGCGTAATACTGAAAAAAGGTTGCTTACTCAACCACAGCATAAAATATTTTTTGGACCGGCAATGCTTCGGCAAATTCTCAATATGCACGGATTCAAAATAGAGAATATTGCTTATGTTGGGAAAACCAGAAATATATTTGCCAAGCTCTTTATGAAGATTTTTCCTCAATCTGGGCAGCAAATAGGTGTAGTTGCACGAAAGGCAAGTCTGGACGATATTTTTTCTAAACCAAGTTTTGGGGATAATGATTAACTCATTGTATAATACAAAGCAATCATGTGTGGCATAAACGGATTCAATTTCATAGATAAGGGCTTGATTCACGAAATGAATGAAACAACGAAGCATCGTGGTCCGGACGATGCGGGCGTGTTTTTGTCTGCAAATTACTCCCTCGGCCATAATCGTTTGTCGATTATTGACTTAAGCCAAGCTGGTCATCAACCAATGCATGGCAAGGATAAGCGATATACCATTGTTTATAATGGAGAAATCTATAATTTTTTAGATATAAGAAAAGAACTTATTGCGAAAGGGTATGTCTTTGTGTCAGATACTGATACAGAAGTAATTTTGTGTGCATACGAAGAATGGGGGAGTGATTGCCTTGAGAAATTCAATGGGATGTTTGCTTTTGCTATATTGGACAATCAAACAGGCCGGTTATTTTTGGCGCGCGACAGAGTAGGCATAAAACCACTTTATTATTACCATAAGGAGGGAGTATTTATCTTTTCTTCAGAAGCAAAAGCTATTTTTAAGCACAAGATAGATAAAACTATAAATAAAGATGCATTAAATATTTACTTTCGCCTTTTATACGTTCCTGCCCCTCTTACTATTTGGGAAAATGTTTACAAACTTGAGCCAGGGCATTACGCTGTTGTTGAAAGAGGAAAAATGGAAATTAAGCGATATTGGGAGATGGAGGAGAAACCACTCATTTATGACAGGGAATATTTAGAGTCTGAAATCTCAAATTTACTTACTGACTCAATCAAGATGCAGTTGGTCTCCGATCGTCCTGTAGGAGTATTTTTGTCTGGTGGCATCGATTCAACAATTATTGCCGGCGTAGCTAGCTCATTCTCAAAAAATATAAAAACATTCTCCGTTGGATTTGAGGAAACAGCACAGGCAGAGAAGTATAATAATGATGCAAAAGTTGCACGAAAAACAGCCCATCATTTTGGAACAATTCACAACGAATATATTCTTTCGCCGAAAGATATTAAAAATAGTCTGGAGGACTCCATATACCACATGGATGAGCCAATCTCAAACCATGTACAGGCAGTAAATCTTTTGCTTGCACGTGAAGCTTCAAAACAGGTAGCGGTTGTGTTGGGTGGGGATGGGGGAGATGAATTATTCGGGGGGTATGAACGCTATTATTATAATTATTTAATAGATCGTTTCCAAAAAATACCAAAGTTTTTAAGAAAAAATATAGTAACAGAAATTATCTTTGATATAGTGGGCAAAAGTAGTCTCTATGAAAAAATAAACACACCACCAGGAGTTTCTCGGTATTTGAATTTCCTTTCTCAGAAAGAAGATCAGATAGAGTTGTTTCTTTGCCGTGAATACAACAATCCTGCCGCGACTGCAGAATGGTATAAAAAACTATATTTTAATACCGTAGATAAAAAGAATTTCACGAGGCAGTTTATGCGAACTGACCTGCTTTCGTGGTTGCCAAGCGAATCACTCGTGAGGTCCGACAAAATGTCTATGGCCTCAGGGCTTGAGCAACGCGTTCCTTTTTTGGATCATCGTTTGGTGGAATTGGCGGACCGCATCCCTTTAGAATACAAAATAGGAGGAAAAGGAATCCATATAGGAAAAGCAGGCACTGGATATAAAGGAAAGGATATCCTCAAAAGGGCGATGTCGGCATATTTGCCAGACTTTGTTCTAGATCAGCCAAAATGGGGGTGGTTTTCCCCTGCAGCGAAATGGATACGAGGAGACTTGAAGGGTTATTTTGAAGAAGTCTTGTCCCCTTCTTATTGTGTGGGCACGAAAGATATGTTTGACTTTAATGCAATTCAAAAAATTTTAAAAGATCATCAATCAGGACAAAAGTACGCTCTAAACACCCTGTGGTCAATTTTTACTTTTCAAATTTGGTATAAGCGTTTTATGGAATAATTTTTATGAAAATACCTTGCAGTGTAGAAATTTTGACCCTAAACTCTGAAAAGACATTAAAGCGTTGTCTCGAAAGTGTACGCGATTTTGAAGATATAATTATTCTTGACGGCGGTAGCACTGACGGGACGGTTGCGCTTGCAGAAAAATACGGTGCCTGCGTTATCCCTCAAACTGATGCACGAGAAAAAGAGGTGAAGATTAACGATTTCTCAGCAGTTCGCAACAAGGGGGTCAAGCAGGCGAGATACCCGTGGTTTCTTTTTATCGACAGCGATGAATACCTCTCTCCTGAGGCGGTAGCTGAGATGCGTGAGATTGTGAATCAAGAACAAAATAACATCCACTACGCGTATAAATTACCAAGAAAATATGTGGTAAACGGCGAGGTTGTTGAGCGTTCCTCTATGTATCCTAATTACCAACTACGTTTTTTCTATATTCCGGCAACTTTTGGTTTCATAAAAAAAATTCACGAAAGAATCAGTGTAAAAGAAGGATACGAAATAGGAATATTGAAAAACCCGGAGTATGTTCCTATGGGTGATATCAGTACCCTAAAGAAAAAATGGTACAACTACGCCCAAATGCAAATTCACACCATGAAGGTCACACCCAAGACGTTCTCAGGTCTTTTTCTTAGTAATTCTTTGATTTTTGTGAAGTACTTAATCAAATACGCGCTAACATTTATGAGAGGATCAGGGAAGAGGATGCCGTTTTTGTATGAATGGTATAATGCTTGTTATCATATTTGGCTGATAAAAGAAGCCTTCATTTCTCTGGTAAAGGTCAAAAAATAAGATGAAATTAATTTATCTCGCAAATATACGATTGCCCACAGAAAAAGCACACGGTATCCAGATTATGAAGATGTGTGAAGCTTTCGCGAACACGGCTGGGGCAACCGTTGAGCTCGTTGTTCCGTGGCGCTTCAACAAAATAAAGGAAGACCCCTTTGTTTACTATGGGGTGGAGAAAAAATTCACAATTACTAAAATTCCATCACTTGACCTCATTATGCTAGGGAGAATCGGCTTCTGGATACAAACATCCTCATTTGCTTTTTTTGCATTTTTTTACACACTTTTGTCGAAAAATGCCCAAGTAATCTATTCCCGCGACGAATTGACGCTGTTCCTTATCGGTTTCTTCAAAAAGAATATTTTTTGGGAAACGCACACTAAAAAAGAAAATTTCTTTGCTGCTCGCGTATTGCAGACCGCGCTTGGTATTATCTCAATCACACAAGGGCTCAAAGATTTTTACGTCACAAAAGATGTAAATAAAGGAAAGATACTTGTTGCGCCGGATGGGGTGGATATCAAGCAGTTCAATATGGGGGAAAATCAAGTAGAATTGAGGGGACGTTTAGGTTTGCCTTGGGATAAAAAAATTATCGGCTATATTGGTAAGTACAAAACTATGGGCGAGCCAAAAGGGGTCGATGACCTCATCGTTAGTTTTTCAAAAGTTTTACCTGCTTTACCAAAAGCGTTCTTGCTTCTCGTCGGGATAAATGAGAATGAAGTCGAGGAGGTGAAAAAAGTATTTCAGCGAGCAGGAGTAGATGAGGAATATTATAAAATCGTTACACATATTCCCCAGAAAGAAGCATTCATGTATATGAAAGCGTCTGACGTACTTGTGATGAACTATCCTAATATGCCACACTATGCACTTTACATGTCACCACTTAAGCTTTTTGAGTATATGGCGAGCGGTGTGCCGATTATTACTTCAGACCTGCCGTCGGTGAGAGAAATATTAAATGAAAGCAACGCTCTTGTTGTCAAGAATGAAGATATTGATGGTCTGTTGAACGGTATACTGTCTCTCTTGAAAAATAAAGACTTTTCGGCTAGTATTGCAGAACAAGCATGCAAAGATGTGCAGAGATATACATGGGACAGACGAGCCGCTACGATACTATCATTTATTGGGATATGATGAAAAATACTAAAAATAAACAGATTTGTTTTGTCTTTGGGACTCGACCCGAAATAGTCAAAATGGCACCCGTTATTCACGAATGCATCAAGCGAAAAGTGCCATTTTTTGTACTGCATACCCACCAACACTATTCTGAGAATCTTGATAAAGTTTTTTTTAAAGACCTGAATTTGCCATCCGCAAAATACAACTTACAGACTGGTTCAGGGTCCCATGGTGGACAAACGGGGAAAATGCTTATCGAGATAGAAGAAATCTTGGTAAAAGAAAAACCAAGCATCGTTCTTGTTCAAGGGGATACAAATACTGTTTTAGCGGGCGCACTAGCTGCGGTGAAGCTCCATATCCCAGTTGGGCATATTGAGGCGGGGTTACGATCTTATGATCGCCAAATGCCTGAGGAGTTAAATCGGGTGATGGTTGATCATATCTCCGATTTTTTGTTCACTCCAACAAAAGACTCAAAAAATAATTTAATAAAAGAAAACATCAGCACTAAAAAAATATTTCTTGTGGGAAATACTGTTGTTGATGCAGTGATGCAAAACACGAAAACCGCCAGAGCTTCTCGCATCTTGAAAAAAATGGAATTATCCCCAAAGGGATATTTTTTAGTGACTGCGCATCGTCAGGAAAATGTTGATGACAAAGCGCGATTCCAGTCCGTCCTCAACGGACTCATGCTTATTACTCAGAAATATAGTATGCCTGTTATTTTCCCGATACATCCCCGCGCAAGCAAGATGATCAAATATTTCGGACTTCATGTTGATAATGCAATTAAGTTTATTGAGCCTGTTGGGTATCTTGATTTTCTTCAATTGAGCAGTAATGCTCGAATAGTTCTCACGGATTCAGGGGGACTACAAGAGGAGGCATCGATTCTAAGGGTTCCCTGCGTAACCTTGCGTGATAATACAGAGCGACCCGAAACACTTGTAGGGGGAGGAAATCGTATCGCTGGTGTTTCTCAAAAACGCATTTTGAAGTGTGTCCAGGAAATAATGGACAATGAACACTCAATAAAATGGGGGTCACCTTTTGGAAAAGGGGACGCTTCTCAAAAAATGCTTGATATTATTTTGAAACATATATGAAAATATTGATGACCAGCGACACATTCCTCCCTCTGATCGGCGGAGCGGAAATTCATGTTAAAAATTTAATTGAAGAGCTTGAGAAAGGTGGGCATAAGATTACTTTAGTAACAAACGAAATCAAGACAAGCGATTTTGAAAACAATCACCCTGTGGTCAGAATCCCGTGGAGTAGAAGTGGAATCCCGTCACTCTTCGGGTTACTTTGGCGTGAATCAAAAGGAGTAGATATAATTCATTGTCATTATTCTTATCGCCTTGCTGCCATTGCAAGTATTGTCGGGAGATTACGCAATATTCCTGTCGTAGTAGTATTGCACGGGCTTGGTACGCTTGATATTCCCAACGCTGAATTTGTTTATCGCAGCGCCCATTCATTGTATCGATACATATCTCTCGTTTTTTCAACGCATATTATTTCTACTTCGGATGATCTTGCTCAGGTTGCACGAAAATATGTCCCTAATAAAAAAATTAGTATTGTTTTGAATGGATACAATACAGAAATGTTTAATAGAAAAGTTGAAATACCAGTCAGCTTGAAACGACAATATGAGAATACTCGTGTTGTTGTTACGGTGCGTCGCCTTGTTCCCAAAAATGGAATTCATTTTTTAGTGGAAGCAATTCCTTTTATTGTGAAAAAGGTTCCAAGTTTAAAATATATTATGATCGGAGACGGTAGAATGAGGGAATATATTGAAAGTCGGATTAATGACCTCGGTATTCATGAGTACGTTGATGTACTTGGGTCAGTCGAGAATGATAAAATTCCTGCATATCTTAAGCTTGCTGATACAGTAGTGTTCCCATCGACTGCGGAGTCATCGAGTATTGCGTGCGCAGAGGCCATGGGGATGGGGAAGAGTATTGTGGCAAGTAGAGTTGGAGGACTTCCAGAACTCCTTGGTAAAAATGAAGAAAGGGGGAGACTTGTGCGGCTTGTGTCGTGGGAAGGGTCTAATTACGACGCACCGCTCTCTCTTGAGAATGAGCGATATCAAGAACTGGCGGATGCTATTAGTGAAAGTATCTTGACCCCCGACAGTAAACGAGTGTCCGCTGCCTTACGATATGCGGAGCAAGAATTAAGTTGGGTCGCTATTGGTAAAAAGACCGTAGAAGTGTACACTGCGCTTACAAAAAGAAATGCAAAGTAAAGACATAAAAAATTTTTACAGCGATTATGCTGATGAAATTATAGATAAGAGGCTACGTTCACCGTATCGTTTGCGACAATATGCTCACGTTAAGCAATATGAAAGCATACTGAACTTCGTTACTCCCGGGATGAAGGTGCTTGATGCAGGGTGTGGTGAGGGAGTGCTCTCTATAATGATGGCAAAAAAGGGTGCAGTGGTGACAGGTTGTGATTTGTCTAGGCCAAATGTTGAAAAATCAAAATTGTATGCAATTGAAAATAATGTTGAAATGAACACGAATTTTTTGGTTGGCGATGCAGAAAAATTGCCATTTCCAGATAGTACGTTTGATCTCGTGGTGAGCTCACACGTACTTGAACATCTCCCTGATTTTGATCAGGGGTTAAGAGAGATAATGAGGGTCACTAAGAAACGCGCTGTTGTTGCGATACCAACAATCTTGAACATGTGTTCTTTGGTACAGGTTGGGCACGGATGGTTTTATTTGAAAGGGGTGAGGTCTTTTGTTGCACTACCTTTTGGTTTTTTAAAAATGTGCCGTGCTCTCATATTGAACCAGGAGGGTGTCGACGAATCATATGCGGGGAATGATGGAGTCCCGCATGTTTTCAGATTCCCCTGGGTTATGAAAAGAAAAATCAAAAAGAATGGCTATAAATTAATTTCGTATGAAGCATCGAGTATTTGTTTGCCTTATTTTGAATTTTTATTACCGTTCATAAAATTTTTTGATGCTCATAAAAAAAATGGCGTTTTGAGGAATTTTGGGTATGGTACCACGTTCGAGATTGAAAAATAGTCAGTATTTTGGTAATCTATTACTGTGCAATCTTATGAATAATGTTAACCTTGGAGAAATTAAGGCGGTCCTATTTGATTTGGACGGCGTACTGGTAAATATGCCCGTCGGGCACTATGAAGCGCTCAATAAAGCCCTGGGGCTTTTTGGTGTACACATAAACGAAGAAGAACATTATGGTCATTTTAATGGTCTGCCTACAAGAAAAAAGCTGGAAACGCTTGAGCAGCAGAAACGCTTACCAATTGGTTTAAGAGAGTTCATTAACGGCATAAAGCAAAAATACACAAAAGAAATTATTCCCCAATATTGCGCACCAGACTACTCAAAGATTATTCTCTTACGCCACCTCAAAGAGCAGGGCTTTAAGCTGGGGTGTTGTTCAAACTCAACGAAAGAAACACTTCATTTGATGTTAAAATCTGCCCAGTTATTCGATTTTTTTGATATAATCATTGGGAACGATGAGGTGGCAAACCCGAAGCCAAGCCCTGAAATATATCAGGTGGCGTTTGGAAAGCTCCACGTCTCTCCTGAGGAGTGCATTATTGTCGAAGACTCTCCTCATGGTATTGCATCAGGGAAAGCAAGTGGTGCAACCGTATATGAAGTCCGAGATGTCGATGATGTGACCCTGTCCTTGTTTGAAAACGTTTTATTAAAATAAATAAATTATTCTATGCTTAATATTGTCATCCCTATGGCCGGAAGAGGCTCTCGTTTCCAAGATGCTGGCTACGCATTTCCTAAGCCACTTATTGATATTAATGGAGAAACGATGATTGAAGTCGTTATTAGAAATCTAAAACCTAAATGTGAGCATAAGTTTATTCTCATTTGCCAAAGAGGACATTATGAAAAATACGATCTTCATAATGTCCTAAAGAACGCGACCGGTAATAACTTTGAAGTTGTCCTGTTGAATGGTATCACGCAAGGAGCCGCTTGCACTGTTTTAACGGCTGCGCAATATATCAATAACGATGATGAATTAATTGTCGCCAACTCGGACCAATTCATCGAATTTGATATTAATGATTTTATTAAAGAATCAAGGGTGAATAACAAGGATGGGCTTATGATGACATTTAAAGCAAGTCACCCAAAGTGGAGTTATTCTCGTGTTGATGACTCAGGGAAGGTGCTCGAAGTTGCAGAAAAGAAAGTGATTTCTGATAAAGCAACTGTGGGCATCTATTATTACAAAAAAGGTAGCGATTTTGTAGAAGGAGCGCAGTCGATGATCCATAAAGATATTCGCCATAACAATGAATTCTACGTTTGCCCCGTGTACAATGAGCTCATTCTTAAGGGAGATAAAATTTATATTTATAATATTGATGCAGGGAAAATGCATGGACTCGGAACTCCAGAAGATCTAGACGCATTTCTGAAGAAAATAGAGGAAGGAAAAATAAAGATATAATGCATATTTCTAGTAATAAAAATGCGAGGAAACGAGATAAAATACTTGTGTGCGTCCCTTCTTATAACGCAGAAGAGTCTATTGTGGTAACCATTCAGAGCGTCCTTAATCAATCAATAAAAAACTATAAAATTTTGGTCGTTGATAATTGTTCAACTGACAGGACTGCTGGTATTGTTGAAAACATGCGTCGCGTCAATGATAATTCTGAAAAAATAGAATTTGTTGCTAATCCTTTAAACCTTGGACGGATTCAAAACTGGAATAAATGCATCGAATTGTTTTTATTGAGTGACTTTGATTACTTAAAATTTTTGTTTACCGGCGATACACTACAAAAAGCCGGTCTTGAGATATTACTGAATGGTTTCAATAAGTACGATGATAAGCTCGGGATTGTTGTTGCTGGATATCGTGCTACTGAAAAAGATTTAGTAAAAAAAGTTCAGACTTTTAGTGAGGAAAAATATTTAACTCCAAGGGACGGGCTGATGCTTTTTGTAAAAAATGGAAATTGGGTTGGTGCCCCGCTTTCATGTATGTTTTCGAAAAACGCAGTAAGCGGTATTCGTTTTAACGAGAGTTTTGATTTTACTTCTGACTATATGTTTTATATTAATTTAGCTTCCAACAATGATGCTTTGTGTATTGATGAAAATATCGGCAATTTTTCTTTGCTACAAAGGAAGCATTTACAAAAATATAAAGCTAGTTTATTTGCTAAAATTGAGGAAATACACGCAAGATATTTTGCGCTAGCAAGATTAAAGAAACACCTCTCAGATTTGGAAGAAAAGGCATTGACAAGCTATTTAAATAAAGATAGTGCAAAAATCATTATTTTCCATACATCATTCTTAGATTCAGTAGACATTTTTTTGTATAAAATAAAAATGTCATTTAGTAGTGTGTGGCGTAGGGTTCGGTAGATTAAAATAAGTCTTTATTTATGATTATTTTTGCTCACCGCGGAATGAAGAACGAAATGCCAGAGAACACGATACCGGCGTTCAAAAAAGCGTTTTTGGGTGGTTTTGGTATTGAGTTTGACGTGAGGATGACAATGGATAAAAAGGTCGTTGTCGTCCATGATAGTGATCTGTGGAAATTTACGGAGAAACACATGGATGTCTCCTCGGTGTCTTTGGCAGAATTACGCAGGCTAGATGTTGGTAGGCACCTTAATCTGCAGTTTGCGGGGGCCAGAATACCAACAATTGATGAAGTTTGTGAACTTATAACAAGTGATTTACCTGTTGGTCAAAAAGCTGCTATTCATTTAAAATACGAAGAACAGACAGAAGAAATGCTACAATCAATGGCTCAAGTTTTCAGAAATTATGATTTGTACCAAAAAGCACTTATTTTTGACCTGACTCTGGTAAATGCAAAAAAACTTAAAAAAATAAACGACAAAATCCCCATAGCTCTGTCTGTTGGAGAGAGCAATTATAGTCCTACGGTCTATCGATGGGAGGAAATAGTCTCTAATCTTGATAATTTTAACTATATTTGGCTTGATGAGTGGAAAATACAAGGAAGTGTTTTGAATAAGGCATTAATTAATGAAGTGCACGAAACCGGCAAAAAAATTTATGCTATTTCTCCAGAGTTACACAGAGAACATGGTCACCCGCAATCAGAAAATGGGTATGAAAATGTTTGGAGAGATTTGAATAAATGGGGAATTTATGGTATATGTACTGCATATCCGGATAAATTAAAAATGACCTTAGCTTCAGAATCTCTGTTGATTGATAAAGAATAATTTATAAAACATGAAAAAACAATTTAGTGACGATGAGGTGGTGGCTATGGTTCATGAGGCAAATGCAAAAGCGCACGATTTCCATGCAGAGATGCATGACAGGAATGTTCCCTATATACATAGGTCCAGCACTCGCGCGTACTACTGGCGGTTATTAAAGGATGCGTGCAATAACAAAGGTAAAGATTTTAAGGATGCTTCTGTGCTTGAGGTCGGATGTGGAACTGGAACTTTCACAGACTTAGTGTTATTAAATGGCGCTTCAAAATTTTACGGGATAGATTTGAGCCCCAAAATGATCAATGTTGCTCGTTTGAAAACAAAAGACAGAAAGGCTGTTTATGAAGTTGCAGCCCTGGAGTTTTTTGCTGATAAACATAAAAACGAATTTGACATAATTTTTAGTGCATCATTTCTTCACCATTTGGTTGACATCGAGGGGGGAGTTCAGTTAATAAAATCAATGTTGAAACCAGGCGGTGTTTACGTTGGTTTGCATGAACCAACGACTACTAGGCGGTTTACTTTTATTGAAAGGATAGATAATGATTTCCAATATTTATTTGGTTATTCTGGGTCAATATACACACCTTTACAAACAAGGATCAAAAATTTATTTAAAGGCATAATCATAAGCGTAGCTTTAAGAGTAAAAGCACTTAGTTACCTGCTAAATGTTTATATGAAAACAAAAAAATATATTAAATATAAACTTGGCATGAGCAATAGTGTTACGGCTGAAGATGTTCAAATCGAACCAAGGGTTAACTATATTGATTACCAATTAAATAACGAATTTTCTCTGATAAAAAAAATAGGTTCTTTTGGCAAGGTAGTTCCGTACTGCTACTTAGGTTTCGTGGAATTGATGAAAATTTCAAAACCATTAAATCACGAAATGTTTATAATGGTTAAATAAAAAATAAGGTACATATATAAACAAGGATCATTATGGAGCACAAAATAAAAATTGCTATACAAAATCCGATGTTCTGTGACTTGACGAATGTTAACGGATGGACTCTAGATTTTATAAAGATGTACAAGCCCATCATCTTCGTCTCGAATGTAAAGTATGTAAGATATTTACCGAAGTTTTTTTATAAATACAAATTAAACCCGCTTTCTTTTAAGGTTGTTTTTTCTCAAAATAAATTAAACATCCTGGCAGACGCACTCGTCTGTTTTAACGGTAATTCGTATCTTGAAGAAAATTGGCCAATAAAGGGATTTAGGAAACTAAAAGTGAATCACCTCATGGACTATACTTTTTATCCTTCGCTGAGTCATGAAATTTTAAAAGCAAATGGGGTTGATTATGTGTTTGGATACAATGATCATGGTAAATATTGCAACTTTTTTAAAGAGAAGTACCCATCTTTTATAGGGAGGGTTATTCCAGTACCGTTTGGTTTTGGTGAAAGATTTAAGGACGTTAAACTTTTTGAAGAGAGAAAAAACAAGTGTGTTGCGCTTGGTTCGGTTAATTCGTTTGATGACCCTGTTCATAACATAGATGAGCTCAAGGAGACAAATAATTTTTTTTTGAGCCGAGGAGAAAAATTCATGCATAAATTCAGGCGGATGCTCAAGGAAAATGAAAGAAATTTAGAAGATATAATGGACAGCAGGTTGCCCGATTACCCAGAGACAAAAAACTTTAAATACGATATCGTTAAAATACTCAACGACTATAAGATGTTTGTTAATTGCGAAAGTTTGCAATATTTCCCTTCAGGTAAAACATTTGAAGGTCCTGCAAGTGGTTCTGTTTTGGTTTGCTCGGATCATCAATGTTTTTCAGACCTCGGTTTTATCGACGGCGTTAACTGTATTAAACATAGGGAGTTTGATGTTGATGATTTCAAAAAAAAGGTCACTTATTACTTAAATAATCCTGACAAGCTGAAGAGTATACAGCAAGAGGGAACACGAATGGTGAGAGATAATTTCAGTCATAAAAAAATTGCACAGTATGTGCATGAAAAAATAATCCAACTGATTTTGAAAACTAAAAACGAGAAAGCAAGGTCTAGGATTCTCAAGCAGTAATTACTATGAAACAGAATCCAACTATTTCAGTTTGCACGATTGTTAAGAACGAGCGCGAGCGCATCGAGGATTTCCTTACCTCGCTTGATGGGTTCGCGGATGAAATTGTTATTGTTGACACTGGTTCAACAGATGACACTGTTGTGTGTATCGAGAATTTTATTTCTGCACACAAATCAGTAAACATACGCTTCCTTAAATATGTGTCTGCAGGAGGATTCCATTACGGTGTTGCAAAGAATTTTTCCATAGACAATGCGACGAAAGATTACGTCATTGTTCTTGATGCGGATGAGCGATTAACAGATGAGTTTAAGCAAACGGTGCACGATTTCATTTTGGTCGAGAGTCCGACTGTGGCGAGTGTTGCCCGAAAAGATGAATTGCTTCCGCACCTCGTCGATTATCCCGAGCGTATCATAAAACGTGACTCAGGCATACAATATGGACTTGATGAGTTATCGAGGGTACACGAGCAGCTCGCACATCAAGTTTCAACAAAAAGTTTTTCAGGAATTATTTCTCACGAGCAACGATGGAACCACTATGTGATGCGGCCACAGCGAATTTTCTTTCAGTTGGAGCTTCAAATTGACCGTGTCCCAAAGACGAAGTCTTTTTTTGGGCACTTTGTCCGCGGTGTATGGTATTTCTCCTTTCGTTTTAAGAAAATTTATTTTACTCGTAAGCTTTATAAAGATGGCGCTCTTGGGTTTAAATACGCTTTCATGCGGTCACTTGATGCGTTTCTTGTTGAATTGTTTGCTGGTCTTAAACCATCTGAAGGGGTGCAGTGCTGGAAGCGAGATATACTAAAGAAATAATGATAAGTATATCGAGGTGGAAAATCTCTCCTAATTTAGATTTTCAGCATACTTTCAGCTTCAATCTTTTTTATTTTTTTCCAGATAATGCAGTTGATAACAAACCCAGAGGTAATTGAAAGTAGTCTGCTGAAAATAACGCCATTCACGCCGAATGCTCCAATAAGAGTTAGGACAGAAATGATGAATATAACCCCCGGTATATTCCACAAGTAAAGCATTTTTTTTGGGATAAGCGTAAGCTTAGATCCTACTGTTGAGCCGAAAATCACTTGTGGTAGGGATAATGCAATTGCGAGGGAGAATAATTGTGAAGAAAATACAGAGTCAATATATTTGGGGAAAAATATTTGATAAATATATGGCGCAACAAGAATGTACGCAAGAGAAATGAAAGCCCCTAGTGCAAATAATGCAAGGATTCTTTTCCTGAGCACCACTTCAATTTCAATTGAGGACCGAGCTGATAATTTTGGTATGGCAAGAGTAGGGATGTTGTTTAAAAGACCTCTTATTTGGACAACAGGAGCAAGCGCAAAAGAATATATTGCCAGATTGACTGAACCAAGATAGTGAAACACAATCAATCCATCCACGGAGCTAACAAGAGCGTCAAAGATGTTGATCAGACTCGAGTGCTTTCCATAGGGGATGGTCTCTGGATCAATTTTGTTGTTCGGCGGGAATTTTTTTATGGTGACCATAAAAAAGACAAAACGAAATAATGTCCATGATAAAAAATATACAAAGAGAATGGTGAATAAATTTTTTGTAAAAAATAAACTTCCAGCCATTGTAATAGCGCTACCGATCTGGCTGATTGCCGCATAAGTGGCTGACAGGTGGAATAGTTTCTTGCCGTTTAAAAGGGCGTTATAGATTCCGAATGAATCTATAAAAGGTAAAAATCCTGACGCAATCAAAAAGGATATAGCGAGTGTATTATTTCCGTTGATGTAATAATATATTGCAATACATATACTGCTGGTGGCACTGAGAAGCCCCCACCTTATCCTCGTCTTTAATGCAGGAATAAGTACTCCCTCAAAATTGCGGGCAACTGATTGAAGTACTGCAGAGTCCACCCCCCTTAATGTTAGTATGGTGAGGAGCCCTGTTATTGATAAGACATATTTGTATGTTCCATAAGTTTCTTGCGACATAAGGTTCGCAAAAGCGATTGCTAGTGAAAAAATTGCTACCGAGGAAATTATTTGCCCTACTCCAAGCCAAAAACCGCCCTTGGTGAGATAGACCATGTCTGTTTTGGTATATTTCTCGCTTTTGCGGAGAAGCTGGTATGCTGTGATTTTGGCTCGCTCAATAAGATTTTTCATATATGGATATGCTACACTATTCGGGCATTGTTGGGTAGCATGAGTCGGTATTCTTGTGTGCGAAGAAATGTTGCCGCTTTGTTTGCATCCTCGCTCCCTACGCGGTATAATTCCCAGTATTATGAATATCCAAAAAATGTTGGCGAATGCGGTGGTGCTTGTGGGGTTTGCGGTCATCCCGTTTATTCCCTTTATTATTTTGTCGAATTCAACTTTCTTCCCTTTTATTGTTGGGAAAAACTTTGCGTTCCGAATTGTGGTTGAGGTCATGTTCTCTGCGTGGCTCGTGCTAGCGATTCTCGATCCGGCATATCGCCCAAAGAAAAGCCATTTGCTCGCTACGCTCGCTGTCTTTATTGGCATCATTACTCTTGCCGCAATTTTTGGCGAAAATCCAACTAAAAGTTTTTGGTCAAACTTTGAGCGCATGGAGGGGGTAGTCACATACTTTCACCTCGCTGCATATTTTTTGGTTGCTTCTACAGTGCTCACAGTGCGTGGCCTCTGGCGTCCTTACCTCAATCTGCATCTTGTCGCGGGCGCTATTATGGCAGGATATGGGGTTCTTCAGTGGGCGGGAATGGTTGAGATTGTTCAGGATGGCAATCGCGTGAATGGTACGCTCGGTAATGCGGCATATCTTGGTTCATACGCACTTTTCAATATTTTTCTTGCTGCGTTTTTGATGGTGCGCGAAAGTTTTACCACCACAGGGGAACGAGTGCGTGTTGCAATGTACGGACTTCTCGTGGCGCTCCAAATATTTGTGCTCTATCATACTGCCACCCGCGGTGCGATACTTGGTTTTCTTGCGGGGGCTGGTCTTGCAACGCTACTCATCGCGATTTTTGAGCGTGAGCGCACTCTGCTTCGCCGTGGCGCTATTGGCATCCTTGTTGCGCTGACGCTCTTTGTTGGAGGATTTATGGCAGTTCGCGACGCGACATTTGTTCGCGAAAGTCCGGTGCTCAACCGCTTTGCTTCAATATCTCTCGACGAGCAAACAACCAAGTCTCGCTTCATGATTTGGGGAATGGCAATAGAGGGTTTCAAAGAACATCCGGTACTCGGATGGGGAATGGAAAACTTTAATTATGTTTTCAATGAATATTACAATCCGCGAATGTATAGCCAAGAGCAGTGGTTCGACCGAGCACACAATGTGTTTTTCGACTGGCTGATTGCAGGCGGACTCCCAGCACTTCTTGCATACCTTGGGTTGTTTGGGTTTGCGCTTTATGCTATTTGGCGTCGTAACAAGACCCTGTCTGTCGTTGAGAAAAGCGTTCTTACAGGGCTTTTGGGTGGATACTTTTTTCAAAACCTTTTTGTCTTCGACAATATCACCAGTCTCATGGTTTTCTTTGCCATTTTGGCATACATTGAAAGCTTGAGTCATGAAGGAGTTGTCTCCGCAAAGCATGCATCTCGAATGCAAGAATCATTGTCCGAGTTCGCACCATTTATCTTGGGTGGAGCGGTTGTGCTCGCAGTAGTGTTGGTGTACGGGGTCAACTATAAAGGAATCGCTCAAAACACCACACTTCTTAATGCAATGAGCAATCAAACATCAAATGGTGGACTCCCGCATAACATCGCACTTTTCAAAGAGGCGATTGCATATAATTCGTATGGCACGAGCGAGACGCGTGAGCAGCTTGCGCAAATCTCGATAAACGGACTCGACAGGTCAAAAGCGATTACCAAAGACCAAGAGGATTTTTTGAGACTTGCGACACAGGAGATTGTTGCACAAGCAAAACTTTTGCCAAACGATGCTCGCTACCAAGTGTTTGCCGGCTCATTTCTTTCTCGTGTTGGGGCGATTGATGACGCACTTCCGTATTTGAAAAAAGCGGTAGAGCTTTCGCCAAAAAAACAAACGATTCTCTTTGAGCTTGCAAATGCACAGTATGTGAAAAAAGATTTTGCTGAGGCAGAGAAAGTGTTTCGTACCGCATACGAACTCGAACCTTTGTACGTAGATGCTAAAAAGTTCTACATACAAATATTGGTTGAGATGAAAAAATACGATGAGATAGAAAGGGTTTTTAAGGAAGATCTTGCGCGAACCCCGATGAACATCGATGTGCGTCTCAATCTTGCATCCTTGTACTTGAACACTGGTAGGCGCCCACAAGCACTTGCCGAGATACGCAAAGCGATCGAGATTGATCCGACTTTCAAAGAGAAAGGGGAGTCGTTTATTCGAGGGATTGAGGCAGGAAAAAATCTTTAAAAACCCATCAAGTCATCTCGTGGGTGGAATCGTGTCGCGTCTAAAGGACTTACGCGACACGATTCCGCAGAATCGAAAAGCTTGACTTTTAAGTTAAATCTGATATACTTTTTTTATGTGAGTGTTCCGAAGGAAACTTTAGGGCATATTCAACAAACGAATGTCTGCGTAAGGCCCCGCGAAAGCGGGGTTTTGCGCGTCTGTTTGCGTCCAAGACATAAATCACCTACAATAGAAAAGAAGCTCCTGTTTTCTTTTGGCCAGCGTCTGCACTCACATATTAGACATTTGTTGGGGTTCGCCCACGCTGGCCAAAAGAGTACGGGAATTATTAAGTATCTTTGATTTACGGAACTCTTTACTCGACACTTGCTTTTAAGGGTACGGATTTTTTAAAGCTTAAAAAATCCTGAAATTCTCGCGTCGTCACGCTCGAAACCCCCTTAAAAGCAAGTGTCGTCGACGAGTTCCGTAACTCAAAGTAAGTATTTGCCTCTGCCACATTTTTTTTGGGGGGGGATAGAGGTTCCAACAAAGATTTTTCATCTTTCACTATATGAATATTCAAATCGAAGAAGGAGTAGCGCTCGCCCCTTTGACCACGATGCTTGTGGGAGGTGCGGCGCGTTTTTTTGTGCGAATTACTGGCGCCTCACAAATATCTGAAGTGGTTTCGTTCGCGCGTGCAAAAAACATTCCACTACTCGTACTTGGTGGTGGATCGAATGTACTGATTCCTGATACGGGATTTTCAGGCCTTGTTATGAAGGTAGAGTGCAAGGGTATTTCTTTTGAGTTGGATGAGGGAAATCGCGTACGCATGATTGTTGGTGCGGGAGAAAGATGGGACTACGTCGTCCTGTCTGCAGTTTTAGAGAGGTTGTGGGGTATTGAAAATCTTTCGCTCGTTCCAGGAACTCTCGGTGGTGCCATAGTACAAAATATCGGCGCGTATGGTGTTGAGGTGTGCGACAGTGTCCTTTGGGTCGAAGCATATGACATGCAAACAATGAAGACAAAGATTTTTTTGCGCAGTGAATGTATGTTTGGGTATCGTACAAGTATTTTTAAAACAAATCGAAATTTAATTGTCGTACGTGCGGCGCTTGAACTTGGTCGTGAAGAAAAAGCACAAACTGATTACGAAGATGTGAAGAAGTATTTTTTAACACAAAATAATAATGCACCGTCACTTGAAGATATCCGCTGTGCAATTATTGCTATTCGCACTGCAAAAATGCCGGCACCCCCACTCGGGACGGCTGGCTCATTTTTTAAAAATCCCGTTGTTTCTGTGGATGTGTTTGAGAGCCTTAAAAAAACATACCCTGAAATAAAGGCTTATGTACAAAGGGATGGAACAATAAAGCTTTCTGCTGCATGGCTTTTGGATAAAGTGTGTGGTTGGCGTGGGGTGCGGCGTGGAAATGTGGGAGTGTACAAAAAACAATCACTTGTTTTAGTGAATTATGGTGGAGCGTCGGCGCAAGAAATTTTAAATCTTGCGCAAAAAATGAGAGGCAGTCTTTTTCAAAAAACGGGGATTGTTCTCGAGGAAGAAGTGGTGATTTTATAAAAAAATAAATTTGTTTTTGAATTTAATTTTTAATTTTTAATTTTTTATCATCACCATTTTATAAAAATATTTTTTTTAAAAAAAAGTTATCCACAGTTTTTTGTAAATTTGTATTGCGTTTGTTTGCAGATGTACGATAATAAGTATAGATCAGAGTACAGAGCATGAGAGCGGTCTCATGCGAGCACCATGATAGTAAATGATCCGGTAATTACACACAATCATTTGAGAATTTTTTTCACAGATGATTGGGTCGAATGTTATTGTAGATAATAATTTGCATACGCGAAGTATTTGCAGTAATGCAAATACGAGCACAATAAAAATATGGCAGCAAAAAAGAAAGCGAAGAAAGTAGCAAAGAAAAAGACTACAAAGAAAGTTGCAAAGAAAAAAACTGCAAAAAGACGAAAGTAAATTTCGCTCTAAACAAAAACGCTTTGCCTCAAGGTAAAGCGTTTTTGTTATTTTGTCCTCAGAAAGATAACCCCTTTTAAAGTGGCGCTTGATTGTGCTAAACTACCCCTATGTCATTTTTAAAGAATCTTATCGGGGGAGGAGGAGCTGCCAAACTCTACGCCCCCATTATCAAGAGCGTTAATGCCCTAGAGCCTCAATTCCAAGCTCTTTCCGATGAGGCATTTCCTCAAAAAACTGCTGAATTTCGTACGCGCCTCGCGGGAGGTGCACTGTTGAACGACCTCATTCCTGAGGCGTTTGCAGCGGTGCGTGAAGCAGCCCGCCGTACGCTTGGCCAGCGTCATTATGATGTTCAACTCATGGGAGGTATGGCGCTCCATGAGGGAAGGATTGCCGAGATGATGACAGGAGAAGGAAAAACACTCGTCGCAACACTCCCCGCATACTTGAATGCGCTGGAGGGCAAAGGAGTTCATGTGGTAACGGTGAATGATTATCTCTCGCGTCGTGATGCAGTGTGGATGGGTCAGATTTATTCGTTCCTTGGGTTGTCTGTCGGCGTACTTAATCATGATTCCTCATATCTCTACGATCCTAATCATCAAAATTTGGATGAAACACGCGATGAAGTTGCTTCGTTTAAGGTTATTCACGAATTCATGCGACCATGCTCAAAGCGCGATGCGTATGCGGCGGATATTACCTATGGTACGAATAATGAATTTGGTTTTGATTATTTGCGCAACAATATTGCGTATCGCCCCGAAGATCTTACTCAACGCGAATATCACTACGCTATTGTGGATGAAATTGACTCAATCTTGATTGATGAAGCGCGTACCCCGCTTATTATCTCGGCTCCCTCTGGCGACGCAGAGAATCTCTATCAGACGTTTGCTGGTATCGCAAACAAACTCAAAGAAGGGGAGCATTACACAATCGATGAAAAATTGCGAGCTATTCAGATTACTGATGCTGGTATCACTAAAGCAGAGGAGCTTTTGGGTGTTGAAAACATCTATACAGAGCGAGGAGTGAAATATGTGCACCATTTAGAAACTGCGGTGCGTGCACGCGCATTGTTTCATCACGACAAAGAGTATGTGGTGCAAAATGGCGAGGTCATTATTGTCGATGAGTTTACGGGGCGTCTTCAGCCGGGGCGCCGTTGGTCCGAGGGGCTTCATCAAGCAGTCGAAGCACAAGAAGGAGTCAAGATTCAGCAAGAGTCACGCACATTTGCGTCGATTACATTTCAAAATTATTTCCGATTGTATGCAAAACTTGCCGGCATGACGGGGACGGCGGCAACTTCAAGCGAAGAATTTTTCAAAGTGTACGGATTGGAAGTTTCATCAATTCCTACCAATCGTGGTGTGGCGCGTATTGATCGTCAGGATCTTATTTTCCAGACAGAACAAGGGAAATTTAAGGCAATTGCGCGAAAAGTGAAAGAGTTGAATGCAAAAGGTCAGCCGGTACTTATTGGTACGGTTTCTATTGAGAAAAACGAACTCCTTTCAGAATATCTCAAGCGTGAAGGAGTGCCTCATGAGTTGTTGAATGCAAAGAATCATGAACGCGAAGGAGAAATTGTCGCTCAGGCGGGGCGCAAGGGAAGCGTGGTGATTGCCACCAATATGGCAGGTCGCGGTGTGGATATTAAACTTGGCGGAAATCCAAGTACTCCCGAGTTGTATGACGAAGTGAAGGTGCTCGGTGGTTTGTTTGTGCTTGGAACAGAACGTCATGAAGCGCGGCGCATCGACAATCAGCTCCGTGGTCGCGCAGGACGACAAGGGGATCCGGGGGAGACACAGTTTTTTGTTTCCATGGAAGATAGCCTGATGCGCGTCTTTGCTTCTGATGTGGTAAAGAACATGATGGGAAGACTTGGCATAGCTGAAGATGAGGCGATACAAAACAAACTCATTTCGCGTTCGCTTGAAACGGCGCAAGAGAAGATTGAAGGCTTTCACTTTGATTCTCGCAAGCATGTGCTTTCCTATGATGACGTCATGACCAAACAGCGTGCTTTTGTGTACGGCAAACGTCGCGAAGTGCTCATGGGTGGACAGGATGCGGTAAAAGCGTATCTCGTGGAAATCATCGCAGGAGATACTGCGCTCACTGAGCTTGTTGCTCAGAAGGTGGCAGCTCTTGGTGAGCCGGAATTTTATGCTACCGTCAAACGCCTTATTTTGCAGGTCACCGATATGGTGTGGATGGAGCACCTTGAAGCAATGGAATACTTGAAGTCCTCGGTGAATCTCCGCGCGTATGGTCAGCGAGATCCTCTCATTGAATACAAAAAAGACGGAATGCGATTGTTTCGTGAAATGAAAGAGACGGTTCAGAGTGAAATTTTACGTATTTTGCCGGGGGTCGGCGCGGGCGCGTTTGCGAAGGAAGAAGAAAAAGCACGAGAGATAGTGAAGAATGCTATTGAAATTGGCGGAGCCGAGGATGCGGATGAGTCTGCGTCAAAACCTGCGCCTGCACAATCCGACAAAGTTGGACGCAACGAACTCTGTGCTTGCGGTAGTGGCAAAAAATACAAGAAGTGCCATGGACAATAAGTATTGTGCGTCATAGAAAGACGCCCGAGAAGGTTTGTTTTTTTGAAGTTTTGTGGTACTTTGTTAATTAGTCGAACCATCATGAGGAGGTGTTATGGAAACAGCAAATGAGACTGTGCACGTTAGGTCTTCTCAAGTTCCTTCACACATAGAGAAGCGGGTAATCAAAAAGCTTCCACAAGAAGAGGCGCTTAGGCTTATTGTTCGAGCCCGAAAAGGGGAAGAGAAAGCAATGCATGAGATTGTCGTTCGTTCTGCAGATCTTGTTCATTCCGTTGCTTATCGTGTTGCAAGACATGGGGCAGGGAGCTTCTTTCCTCTTAATGACCTTGTTCAGGAGGGTAATATTGGTCTCTTGAGTGCGGTAAATAACTACGATGTGTCTCGGGGCGCAAGCTTTGACACCTACGCAGGACTACGCATCAAAGGGGCGATTATCGATGCCTTAAGAAAGGACTCTCCTTTTCCAAAGGCGATCACAAAAGCTGTGCGTACCGCTGAGCGTATTTATGTACAGCTTGCTCAGCAGACATTGTTGCGAAGTCCGACACTTGCGGAATGGAAAAATGCTCTCCCTGTACATGTTCAAGAGAAGTTTGAAGGTGCGCGATTGGTTCAAGAATTTCGCATGACTTTCAGCCTCTCTTGTATTTGCGAAACGGAAGACCGGCAGTTCTCTCTTCAACATTCTGTTTCTTGGGATGGAGGGATGGCTACTTGGGAACGAGATGAGGATGCAAAGAGGTTTTTGCCGATTTTGCTTGGCGCGCTGAGTTTGTTAACGGAACGGGAAAAAGAAGTTCTTCTGCGTCGTACTCTGTCTTGCGATGAGGAAAGATTCACTTGTAAGGAGTTAGGTGAGAAATTGGGAATAAGTGAATCTCGTGTTTCTCAGATACAGCAACAGGTTTTAATGGAACTTCGGGCTTATTTGATTGCAAATTACTCGATTCAGACTGAAGAAGCGTTGGAAAGGGCAATGTTTTATTAGATTTTCTTTAAAAAGCCATCTCGCAAGATGGCTTTTATTTTCTATCTTCCTTGAATTGCTTACCCGCAGTTTCTTTTGAAGGGGAGGTCTTTTTTATTAAAAAACACGAAATTTAAACTGTAAAGTGCTATTCTAAAAAACCCTTGCAAAATATAGAGTTTTCGTTCATTTTATACAAAACACCAATGAGCAATGAGCTCAAAACCCTTGACTTTTTTGCCTTGACATGCTAGTATATAAGAGTTATTAAAGAAGTAATCACGTGCACCTTTAGTTAGGTGCTTTTTTGTTGAAGTAGTGAAAAGACGACAACGCGTTTAGCGAAGCACATATCGCTACCTTATGAAAAAACAAACAATACAATTCGTGCGAGGCTTGTTGTTCATTCCTTTTTTGACCACCTCGTCTCCGTTTGCGATGACCAATAGCACTCAAGTAGTTATCCAGAAAGATGCAAAAGAGGCCCAGACACTTGTCCTTAAGGATCGTGCCGATAAAATCGATACGTACTTTGAGAAGCGCAACATGCCTCTTGTGGGCTATGGTATGACCATGGTGCTCGCAGCAGAAGAACACAATATCGATTGGCGTCTTTTGCCAGCTATTGCGATCAAAGAATCCACGGGTGGTAAATTCGCATGTGGAAAAAATCCTTTCGGATGGGGTTCATGTAAGATTAAGTTTGACGCATGGGAAACAGCTATCGAGACTGTTGCACGTAACCTTGGAGGGGGTAACCCCAAAACAGAGCGTTATTATAAAGGCAAGACGACAGAAGAAAAACTTTGGCACTATAATACTTCAGTAGTTCCTACTTATACAGGAGAAATTCTTGAGTTTATGGAACTCATTGATGTTCGTGGGTAATCGCAGTAACCACAGAAAAAGACCGCGGGGCGTACGCCCTGCGGTCTTTTTCTGTGGTTACTCTGCAGTACTCGTGCCAGTTTTTTTGAGCGCTTCCTTTTCGTGTTGCGCACGCAATCTCTGGAGCTCGGGAATAAGCCTTTCCATGTCTTCAACTCTTTGAAATCCGTAGTGTGGATCTTCAGAAATAATAAGTGCAGGGAGGGTGTTTTTAACTCCGTATATCGATTTCATGGTTTTTACAACAGAGAGGTCAAGATTGTAGTCAAAAGAATAAATACGAAGCTCGGGGTATTCTTCGCGCAAACTATCGAGGACATATCCCTCTTTCTTGCAGTCGTTGCAATCTCCCGCATTCGAATAAAAATAAATGACCGTAATTGGTTTTACACGACATCGTTCATTGATTTGTTTTACCAGCAAATAGTCTTTAACTTGAAGCAGTGAATAGTATTTTTTGAGATTGGTAACATCAGTGTTCTTGTCGCCCAGATTGTTTTCCATGATGGTCAGTTTTTGCGCGAGGTTGTTGAGCTCTTCAGAGAAGGCGGTACTGTGATCAATTGCTTTGCAGGAAAGTTCCTTGAGAAGCGCAAATTGAGTTTCGGAAGCAATGATATCGAGTGAAATTTTGTTTTCAATAGTTCTTACTTCCCCAAGACGTCTCTCCTCAAAGCGTTTACTGATAGCAAATGCACCAAGAAATATCGCTAGAGTGATGATAAAGACGGTGATATATTTTTTTGTTTCGATTTTGGTGCGCATAATGAGTAGTGGTGAGGGTTAGCGCCATGTGGTGCGTCGAGAAAAGGCGACATTCCACCACGCGCGTACAATCCAGATTGGTGCCACAATACCATAGAGTACTAAGAAATAAAAGATGCCGAATGTTGGACGGAACCGTCCTTCGGCAAGTTTTGTACCATTCCAAATAATAACGAGTGCAAAACCGAGGAGGATGTAGGAGAGAATCATTATAAAGTTTGTGTTAAAGAAAAAGGAATCAATAGTGGGGAGAGTGAAAGAAAAGCCAACAGTTCCAATTTCGAGGAGTTTGCTGAGAATATTTTTTGTTGCATAAAACACAACAAAACTAAAATTATAGAGAAAGATAATCATCCCAAACAAGGAGAGAGGAAGTGTGATCATTCCCAAAATGCCATAGGTGCGACGAAAGAGCATAAAGCGATAATCGATTATGTTTTTTATACCACCGTATGCCCAACGTAATCGTTGGCGGTAAAGTTTGTAGAAAGTCCGAGGTCCTGAAGTGTAAACATGTGCGGTATGGATATTTCTGATACGCAGGTGGTTTGACTGCATGCGGAGCGCAATTTCCATATCCTCAGTATTGTGAGCTTGTTCATAGAGTCCTAGTTTTACGAAGACTTCTTTGCGGAAAATGGAAAATGGTCCCGGAGCTATAGAAATTGCATCAAGAGGAGAGAGCATGCGTTTTAAGAATGCAATGCTGTGATATTCAGTTCTCTGCATTTTTTGGAGAATAGTTTCCGGTTCGTGAATGATAATGGTGGGGATTGCTGCCATCATCTCAGGATCTTCATTGAATGCACGAGCAATCTCGTGCAGAGCATTTTTTTCGACAAATGAGTCTGCGTCGAGACAACCAATAAGTTCGGTGGTTGCATTGTTGATGCCAAGGTTTACTGCGGTATGTTTTCCGCCATTCTCTTTTTTAAAAAGAGTGATTTGCGCATTTTTTTTGTACTTCTGAACAATATTCCATGTTTGATCAGTTGAACCATCGTCCACAATAAAAATGGAAAGTTTTGTTTTTGGATAGTTTAAGCGAAGAAGTGACTCAACTGTTTTGGTGACGGTTCTTTCTTCGTTCCAACAGGGAACGATAATGGTGACTGATGGATAGTGGGGGAGTTTTTTGTGTGTTGGTTTCTCGGATAGTTTTTCTCGCTCCTCAATAAAGGTTACAAGAAAAAAGACCTCAAGATACAAGGTTACAAAGAGGAATACATAAAGAATATTGTTTAAAATTGTTTCGAGCATGGGGCGTGGGCGAAGGGTATTGGTGCGTTTGGTAAGTCTAGCAGATTGCGGGGGTTGGTTCAATGTGAGGTGGTGGTTGGGCGGGGGGCGCCGTACC
>ERZ1292625.276-Hain-H41-01um-R1-276-length-87183-cov-8_pt2 | contig 73746 bp, 80 predicted proteins | sample MGYA00564400_ERZ1292625 | MGnify/ENA primary metagenome ERZ1292625 (study PRJEB36523, sample SAMEA6512639) | groundwater metagenome | collected 2019-01-08 | study: AquaDiva: Metagenomics assemblies of 32 groundwater samples | reverse complement strand
CCGAACTCGTTTTTCAGTGGGGGAGAAAAAATAAAACCAAAGTCCAGGGAATCAATCTTGCATCGATACCTCATACAACGAGGTCAATCCATGCAAAACTCTCCGATTCAACAAGCTCAACTCAAATATTTTGAAAAGATTGACCATCCAAAACATCGCGAGTTTATAAATTCTCAAAACAATTGCGTACTTTGCGCCACCGAGCTGGAACTTAAGCATCATCGTTCGGATGAAGGACAGATCAAAGAAGAAGCTTATTGTGGCCAATGCGAGATGAGAACCCGCGCCAAAATTTTTTCGCTCCATTGAAAAGCGACAAAATTCCTACAGGTCCAGTCAAATGACGCTACAAGATTCTGTAAAAAAATGACCATCCCATCGATAATCAGGGATTCCTTCGCGCGAAAGTTTTTGCGGAACAAAGTCATGAGCCATGCTGATCTTCCATTTATTCAACATTACTTGACCCACTTGAAGTTTTTGTCCCAATGAGCGCGCCTTATCCTCTGGTCCCCAAATCACTGCGCTATGACCAAAGCTTCCCGTATTATTCCATTTCGCGATCTCGTGACTGTATTTCACGCTCGTTACAATAAAGTAAGGCAGACGCAAATCCTCTTGCTGCCAGGTCGAACAATTCGATAAATCGATAGAAAAAAGTGGCTGAACAAAATAACCCCCGTTCTGAACAAAGCTTTCTCCGCCCCAAAAAACTTTACCTTCGTCGGTGGGTATTTGCGTTCGTAATTTTTGCAAACTTTCGATTCTAAGCGGGTCAATCAAGGGCCAAAGACTTAACTCGGGTGAAGTTTGATCCACAGCAGGTTTCAAATCAGAAAGCGCCAGTTTAAGTTTTTCTAAAAAAGAAGGACGAAAAGATTCCAAAATGAAAATTCGATGAGTATTCCAAGCGTTTTGTCCCATGCCGACTAAACAAGGTCTTAATTTCTCTAATAAGTCTTCAGCCGATGGCGGCTCTTCAAGGAAAATCAAACTGTTTTTAGCACTCAAACTCATTTGGATCCGTTTGCCTGAAGAGGATGCCATCTGAATTATTTTATCACGATGTTTTTCGTGGCCAACATAACTGAAAGCGGCAATGCCAGGATGTCCCGCTAGCAAAGGAACAATTTCTTTTCGCGGACCCAAAATAATTTGCAAGCTACCCTTGGGCCATTCCGCTTGCTTCACCAACTCTGACACCATCTTTAATGTACAAAAAGAGTCCGTGGATAAATGCAAAATAACCGCATTTCCCGCGGCCAAAGCAGGTGCTATTCTTTCAATAGCCAAAAGGAAACTTGCACCCCAGGGGACCGATACCGCAACAAGACCCACCGGGCGGGTTTCGCTTGTCGCATGCAAAAGATCATTGGATATTTTTTTTAATAATTCGGCAGCGGGTATAATGATGTTAGTTTCGACAAAACTTTGCGGTAGACCTTGAAAACGAGCTTCCTCTGCCGCCCATAGCGCAGCATTGCGAAAAACCACTTCGGATCCAATTTTTAGCTTTTCAGCTCGTTTTTCATAAGTCATTTTTTCTAAATCAGCTAAAACCGCTTTAGCGCCTTGAATCGCTTGCACTAAATCCATTACATCCGACGTCCCTGCGGATCCCATGGATTTTCCTGTGAAAGGGTCAAACTTTTCACTCATCTGCAAGGATTTCGTTTTAACGAATTCGCCATTAATAAAATTAAGAACTTCCATAGATGCTCGCTATCATAGTCTATTCTTTAGAAGCAACCAAGTTCTTGAATTAACCAAAGGCTAAAAAAAAGAGGATTGACAGGCTTTAACCAGTTGATAGTTTGCGTTTGGGGCTAAACAAGCAGTGCGAAGTGTATGCACTGCTATTTTTTTATAGGAATGGGGAAAACATGAAGAAAGTAATTTTTGCATTGTTACTAGGTTCACTTGCTCAAGCGCAAACTTCTGCGACATCTGTTACTACGGCTGCCGATTCGCCAACATCAGAGAGCACCATTTCAGCGCCACTTCCTAGTTCAGAAAGCTCTGCAAAGAAATTTTCTTTTACCATTTTATCTGAAAACGCAGCGACTATTGCGGCACTTAAAGAAAGTGGCAATCAGCCAGCAGTTAAAAGTCAAAATTCATTCGGCCTTACTTATGCACAAGATAGCAATCGAACATTTGAATTTCGCGCGATTACTCAAACCGAATTTGGCAAATTATCTGAAGATAAAGCACAGCGCTCGGATGTAACAAAAATGGCAGACCCTACCATTCACTACAATTATAAAAGTAACTTAACTGTAATGGGATCAGAACAACTTACATTTTCTAGTCGCTACTACATTCCTGTTTCAGACACATCAAGAGATGAAAAATCTAATGGCGCACTTCGATCACAAACATCACTGGATTGGGCACTTAATACCCAAATTGCTGCTGGGGTTTTTGGTTTAGCGCAGGTGTTTCTTGCAGATCCTGCTTCAATACATGCAGGCGAATCTAAGTTAAGACTTTTGGGCGCTCCTTACATGGCTTACAGTTTTAATGATAAATTCAATACTTATTATGCAGCGAATTTGGAAACTTACTCGAGCAATGCTTCTCGAGGTGATTTTAGCGCTGATCTTTCAAATAAACTCATTCATGAAGTGGGCGTAAATTTAAAAGTGGGAAAATGGTTAATCAAGCCGTTCTTGCTAGCTGTAACGGACAAACAAGGCAGCTCAACTTACGAAGGCCTTGGCTCTGATAATAATACTGAATATAATCTAGAAATTGCGGCTGCTTTTTAATAACGTTTAGGGGCTGAGTTCTTCAGCCCTATTTAATATTTTGCAAAATTTCTTTTTGGACTTTTATCATTTCTTCGTTGGAAAGACGTTTGGCCTTTTTAAAATTTAAATCGGCCATCGACCACGCTGGAATAAGATGCAAATGAAAATGAGGGACTTCAAAACCCACTGTTGCCGTCAGCACGCGAGTGCATTTCGTCGCAATATGAATAGCATTGCCAATTTTTAAAGCATTCTGCTGAACTCGCAAATACTCGGCCTCGGGCACGTCCACCCAATGATTTACCTCACGCTTAGGAACAACCAAAGTATGACCGGGATTAATTTGATCTAATGCTAAAAAAGAAAATGTTAAATCATCTTCAAAAATCTTATAACAAGGCATCTCTCCTTGAATAATTTTTGTAAATACAGACACGGTAGGCTCCCTTAAGGTTTTAAATAATTATCTCTGTTCGAATGGCTTCCAGGTTAGTCCTGATGGCCCAGTCCACTGACTGCGGGGACGATAAATTCGATTGTTGGCATATTGCTCCATCGCATGGGCCACCCAGCCACTTATTCGTGAGGCAGCAAAAATCGGCGTGTAAATGTCAGTAGGAATTCCCAGGGCATAATAAACCGTGGCTGAATAGAAATCCACGTTAGGCATCAATCCTTTTTCCTTGTTCATTGTATCGTCAATCAATGTGGAAATTTGATACCATTGAGGTTCACCCATTTTCTGAGTTAATTTTTCACTAATTTTTCGCAAGATCGCCGCACGAGGATCGCCATTTTTATACACTCGGTGACCGATACCCATCACTTTTTCTTTGGCAGACAAGGCATCTTTTACGAATTGCTGTGCTTTTTCAATCGTGCCGATTTTTTTTAACATGATCATCACTTGCTCGTTAGCTCCGCCGTGCAAAGGTCCTTTAAGAGCACTGATCGCCGAAACAATCGCCGAATGCATGTCACTCAAAGAAGATGCCGTGACTCGGGTCGCAAAGGCCGAGCAATTCAATTCGTGATCAGCATGCAGTATTAAACAAGTATCAAAAACTTTCACCATTTCGACATCTGGTTCTTTGCCATTGTTTAACATATACATAAAATTCCAAGCCGCAGATTTGCCAGGCTTTGGAGCAATAACTTCTCGTTTATTACGAATGGCTTCAAATGCGCAAACCAAAGTCCCCATTTTTGCCGTTAGTCTCATGGCTTTCCGAGAATTTGCTGCAGGTGAATTGTCATTCGCATCGGTATCCCAATGAGCCAATAATGAAACGGCCGTTCGTAACCAAGCCATGGGATGAACGTCTTTTGTTGGAATTGCTTTTAAAGTCTTAATAAACTCAGGGTCCAAAGCCGCTTGAGCATCAAATTCTTTTTTAAATTGAGCGAACTCACTGGTACTTGGTAATTTTGAGTTCCACAAAAGATAAGTCACTTCTTCAAAAGTTGAATTGGCCGACAAATCCTCGATGGTGTATCCACGAAAATTCAAGGTTGAACCGACGATAGATGAAATTGCCGTTTTACAAGCAACAACTCCTTCAAGCCCTTTATCAATTGCACCTTCAAAATTTTGAACTTCACCGGCCATAAACATCCCCTCTTTTAAAAAACAACTTAAGTAAAAATATCAAACTCATTCAACCTGTTCAATTTTTATCGTGGAATTTAATTGATACGACCTATTGTCGAGCTAACTTTATGACTCGATCCTTTACTTCAACGACCACAAGGGTGCTATCGTGCGCGGGGTCCACTCGACCCGTGAACTTCTCAATCTGATAAAATATCTCATTTCGAAGCTCGTGAACTCCTTGCTTTGGCGCAGAGCGAATACTCTCCTTAAACCGATCAAGACCGTAGACCTGGTTTTGACCGTTAATTTCCCTTAGCAATCCATCACTGCAAAGCATCCAACGATCCCGAGGATTCAGCTGAATGGTAAGACTTTTTGGCTGGACATTAAAATCTTTTGTAATTTGTGGACCACAAGGGTCTAGCGATACCAGCGAATCTTGTCCAAAAACCTGCAAATAAGCATGCGTCTTTCCTAAAGAACAGTATTTGAATTCATAATTTCGTTTATCAACAATACCATAAAATAAACTCACCTGATCTTTAACTTGCATTTGCGTAATCATTTCTTTAGCAATCAAAGAAATCATCTGATCGGGCTCAAGTCCTTTGCGGGCTTCAACTTTCGAAGAGATTTTAATAAGAATTGATAAAAATAATGCCGACATTGTATATCCAGAACAACTTGAAAGCACGATACCAAACTTCATTTTATCTTCATGCTCAAAAATATCAAAATAGTCTCCACCAGACTGAGTTCCAGGCAAAAATTTAGTGCTAAAATCAAATCCCTGAATTCGAGGAATTTCTGTAGGCGACAGTATTTTTTGAATTTGTGCAGCCATTTGCACTTCGTGATTGATTTGAGTGATAATTTTTTCGAGATGTTTATTGGTTTCACGGATTTCTAAACGATATTCATCAAGCTCCTCAGTTTTTTTCTGAAGCTGCTCTTCAAGTTCTTTAACTTTCTCTTTCAATTTTGAATTTTCATCAGACATTCTTTAGAGTCTAGAGCGAAAATCCCAATGAAGAAAAAACCTTTTCATAATCTCGACTTTGGGAGAGCCCTAAAATGACCCCAGACCATCATAGATAAGAAAATCATCCCTAAAATGATCGACCAGCCAAAACAAAGGCTAAAAAGCTTTTGAATTTGGGAATTTTCAAAACCACTTGTTAAAATATTGAGTTCATTCCTTAATGCACCAAACAAGAAAAAGCCCAGAATAGCAGAACAAGCTCCAATAATTGCTCCTGATCTTAATGTTTTTTTACCCCAAGCACTGGCCCATAAAATACCGACCATACCGCTTAAGAAAAAAGCAACGGCGCCATTGAGCGAAAGTTGTTTATTAAAATACATAATTAAAGGCCAAATCCAATACCAACCCTCGTAAGGTAAAATCAAGGCACAAATAAGGCCCAAGCCGATAATTAACAGTAAATTAAAAAAACGACCATCCGCTAAAAAATATGAAAACCCATTTTCGCTTCCCCAAGTCTGAAGCAAGGAAGACCATTGCAAGCTAAACTCAAAACTAAGACAAACCAAAGCCAAACAAATAATTAATTTTCCTAAGTTTTTCATAAAGCTTATCGAACGAAGTCCCGTTTTGGGAAATAAGGAAGTTAGATTTGCAAAAATCACGATCGCAAATCCTATTCCCAAAAGTAAAATACTATTCACTGTTAAAAAACCTAGGGTCAACAAAATCGCTGGCCATAAAGTCAAAATCCATAAACAGTAGGACAGGATATAGGTGCGAGTTTTTTGTGGTTCTTTGCTCCAATTCAGTTTGATCTCATGAAGATATTTTCGTGGCAAAGGCATACCAATAGCCAGTAAGGATCGATAGAATAAAAGTGGCCCAATATTCTTTTCAGGAAGAGTTCGAGCCAAAATTCTTTCCCGATAAGGCAAGGTGAACTTAGCGATTGCTTCCAAAAATTCGTGAAGCATGATCAAAGAAAAAGCTAAGATACCAAGAATAATAAAGTCATTCATTTTTTAGTCCCCTGTAGATAGGCCTGATATTGAACTGTATTGCCCTTATAAGTGATAACGCTGACATTTGGATCGACTTTTTTTTCTAAAGTTGAGCGAAGCGGGCGTTTTACAACAAATCGTTTCACTCTCGTCTGTAAGGACGCGTCTATTACATCTTTCGTGTCAGCGTCTTCACCGACAAGTTGACGAAAAACTTGCATTTCTTTTCTAGGCAAAGCGGATTTCTTCTTTTCAGGAAACATTGGATCGTAATAAATCACATCAAATTTTTCGGCGATCATTTGACCTTGCTCAAGTAAAAAATGACCAGCATCAGCCAAAAGAAAATCAATGTTTTTAATCTCTGCTCGAGAACTTTTCTTTTGAGCCTGACTCAAAAGAAAATGCAAGACTGGGTTTCGTTCGAGACTGGTGATTTTACAACCCAGCTGGGTTAAATGTACGGCATCAATCGCAAGTCCAGCGGTCAAGTCCAAAACACAAAGACCCTTTGTTTTTAATCCGATCGCCTTTGCTAAAATATTTTTTTTTGAAACATTTTTTCGCTGATAATCCATTTTATTTTGATCAAAATTAATTTCAAATTGTTGACCAGTGCGAGTGCGTAACTGCCAAAATCCACTTTCATCATTAAGAAAAAAATCATACTTAGAAAGATTTGACGGATTTAAAGTTAAATTCCACTTTGTCTTAAATTCTGCAGAATCGGGACACAGTGATCGAGATTGCAGAGCCACTTTGCTTAAATCCATTCTATAGACCTTGAATGAAAAAACTAAAAAAACCCGAGATAAAATAAGTAAATAAAATCTGCGTACTCCATAAGAGCACCAATAAGTTAAACAATTGAACGCCTTCTTTTTGTGTTTCACTCATCTGAGAGCCGACCGGCGATGCCAATTGATTTATTTTTCGTACAAAAATACGACTCATCCAGGTCAAGATAACAGCGCTTCCCGACCAGATTAAAAAATTTGTGGTCATAGCTTGAAAGATCAAAAAGCCAAGGACTGAAGCAAACCACCACCAAATAATTAGTTTTTTTGAGCCATCAAAACCATAATGATTAACGATGCTTTTTATTTTAGCCTGTGAAGACGTCATCAAATTTTCAAAGTTTTGCAAGTGCAAACGAAACAATACAAACATTCCCCAAACACAACCAAAGCCAAAAATTTTCCACGTCATCTGGCCAGAAATAGATACATCATAACCCAAAGCCAACAAAGGGCCCACTAAGATTCCAAAAGCCAGTTCGCCAACGGGGGAATTTTTAAACGACGAATGTCCCCGAAAAAGACTCCAAAAAATTAATACTGAAGCGGCAAGCATAATTAAAAGAATTTTGGGAAATACCAAAAGTACCGGTATTGAAAATAAAAAGGAACTTGCCGCAAAAATCCATGAAATTTTCCTAACGGATTCTGCTGTTATCCATCCCTTTTGGATGGCTGGGGATACGGTCTCTGTTGAAATGCGATCGAGTCCGTTCAAATGATCGTGATAATCATTTCTCATCTGGATAGCGGCATAAAGAAAAATCAAGCCACAGGTACTAGAAAATAAAATCCAGGGATCTTTTAAGGATTGATTTCTTAGCTCTTCAAACAGCACATAAAAAAGTGGAAATAGAATAAATAAAAAACGACGAACACGAATAGCCTTTAAAAAAATCACCAACAAAGAAGGTCGTTGAATATTTTCCTTAGGTACAATACTGAAACTGACAACTTCGGCCTGCGTGTTCACGTTTAAAGATTTAATCGGTAAAGCTCGGTGGGTATTCGAAAAAGTTCCTCGTAGGTATTTTTCAAATTCCGGCGAGTTTCTAGACAGAGTGACGATCTCGTTCACGATGGTTTTTTTCTCCAATACAAAAGATCTGTCAAAGGACGAAGGAATTTAACTAGATCTTTTTCCGAAGCCTTCAGCTTGTCACTCAAACACTGCAAGTGATGCTGATACAATCGAATCAATTCTTCATTAGCGGTATCAAATTCTTTCACACGCTGTTGAAATAGATTTGTTCCACCTAAATGTTCTGAAAATTCTGCTAAATTTTTGCTTTTAATCAGGCGGTCAATTTGATTTCTTGGCAAACCTTTAGTTACAAAAGCGCCAAAGGAATTTAAATAACCTGATTTAAGATCTCCCAGGACGGCTTTGCCTTCTTGGTTTCTGATATCGTAGTCCAAGAGATCATCGCTGCGTTGAAACAGCTGTCCTAGTAGAGTTCCCATCTCTTCCAAATTTTGGTGCAATTCCGCATCGTAGTTTTCGAGGGAAATAAAAGGCGCACGTAAACACCATTTAAAAAGCGAGGCCGTCTTCAAATTGTGGATGCGATCCAACTGTTCAAGACTTATGAAAAAATCCCCAACCACGGAATCTTGCAGCCATTCCCCTTCAAGTAAATCCGAAATTACTTCCGCAGTGTATTGAACCAATCGAATATTTCCATAAGAAGAAAGATTCACCATGACACGCGCTAAAAGATAGTCCCCCGAAAGCACTGCGTATTCGGGAGTGTATTTTAACCAAGCCGCGGGTTTGCCTCGGCGTAAGGACGAACGATCAACCAAATCATCATGCAACAGTGAAGCATTGTGAATAAATTCGATGGTCTGACAAAGTAATTTTTGGGTATCGGGCTTTAATCCCAAGGGTCCGCTAATTTCACGGATCATTTGTGCCCGAAATCCCTTACCTGAAGAAAAAAGCTCATCATAAAGCGAATTGAGCTTCGGCAAATAAGCCGGGAAATCCTGCGGGCTAAAAATTTTAGTACTTTCATCCATAATTCGCTGCAATTTAACTCCCGGCTGACGCAGATGGGTCTTTTTCCACAGAACAGCGCTGAAGATTTCAAATAGATTAGCTTGAGTCAAGCCTCACTTCATTTTACAACCTCACTATGAACCCTGATAATGAAAAAATGAAAAAAACTAAGGAAAAAAAATGGTGGAGCGACGGCCTGCGCTTCCAGTGCCAAGGCTCTGGAAAATGCTGCACCTCTCATGGGGAATACGGCTTTGTCTACCTGACGCCCCAGGATCGCAAAAAAATGGCCGATTTTTTAGGCTTAAAAACTGCCGAATTCACTAAAAAGCATTGCCAAAGAACTAGCGGGGTCTGGCACCTGAAAGAAGATCCCAAAAGGCCCGATTGCCAATTCTTAAAAGGCAAAGCGTGTTCAGTTTACCAAGCTCGGCCCACTCAGTGTCGCACTTGGCCCTTTTGGCCTGAAGTTATGGATGCAAAGACCTGGTCAAAAGATGTTATCAGTTTTTGTCCTGGGGTCGGAAAAGGACCCTTGATTGCTCAGGATTTTATCGAAAAGACCCTAGCCGAGCAATCCCTGGCTGAAAAACAGATCCTGGCTGAGCGCGAATAAATTAATCTACTGATTGAAGCACGTTCATTCTTTGTTGGATAACACGTCCGTCATCAAGGACGAGCAAACGAAAATCAAGTAATTTAGTCCCACCGCAAAAATTAAACTTAAGAGAGGGCACCTCATTCGAAGCTATAATCACGTGGATATCCTTACCGATTCCTATTTTATGTGATGGGCCTGATTTTTTAGCCTCATTTTTTGAAATAAATGAATTATCAATTCTTTCGCAAATCACAACTCCGGCACTCAATTTAATTTTCTTGGTGGCTTTCATTGTTTTTCCATTTTTCATAGTCACGTTTCCAAGAGCCAACAACTCGGTGGAATTTTGATTTTCTTCCATATGACAGTACACCTTAGTTAAGACTGGGCTCGCCTTTAGTTTTGCAATAAAATCCGGATGAAAATGAGACTCTAGAGTTTCAGAAACTGGTACTGGCAAGTTTGTTAATTTTGCTTTTCCCAAACTGAGTTTTACCTTTTCATAAGGATTCATTAAGATCACAGGTCCTTGATAATCAGCTAACCGAGAATCCGACGATTCAATTAAGCTTTTAGAAACAATTAGATTGATATTTTTTTTATCGATATCAACAAGAGTGTGTTTAGTAACTCGAGTTAATTGATGAGCTTGGCCAATTTCATTTGAAATTTCTTTAAAACTTTGTCCAACTCGCAATGAGCTATCAACTTGCATAACCTCGCCAAATTGCCCATTTTCCTTGCAGCCCTTTCTGTAGGCTTCTTGATCATAGGCCGTTCTAGAGGCCATATCTTTAGATGCACTCCATTTAAGTCCTGTGCTACCTAAGGATAAAATGTCAGCTTCGTCGTTCCTAAGGCCACCAAGAGTTTTAACCTCGATAGGACCATCATCACTTTGTGCTTGTATGGATTCATTTTTCGAACTTGAACAAGCTTGAATCAATAAGAGTGACATGACAAATAGCAAAGACAAGCTTGTTCGAAATATATTAGATAACACGGTTCCCCCCAAGGAATGTGACTGAGGGGCCAATTTACACCATATGAATTAATAACTCTAATTTTCTTGTGGAAATGAGCTCATTTTTTACGAAAGTAGGAAGAATTTTTCTGAGTGTTTAAATCTTGTACAGGTAAAAATTATAACTGTTGCCCGCGTTTTTTCAGCCATTCTTTCGAAAACTCCTGCAATCCTTGGGGAGTTTTTTCTGGATTAAACACCAGCATTTGGGCCCTCTCACTCTCGTTATTTTTTTCGAGCAATAAAACAGTTTGCTGCCCTTCCGGACACAAACCTAAGCAGCTGGAAGTCATTACTCGTAAATTTTTTGCGAGGGATTTTTCCTTTAGGTCTTTCTTCATCGCCATTTTGGTGCTTTCGGCCCAATCAGAAGGCCACGTTTTATGCCCTTCCTTTTCCACGCGACTGCTGCACTTCGTGCAAATCATCAAGGCTCCATCAGTCCAAATGGATTTTTCAATTTTCATATCTGTCCTTCCAGAATTTCATTCTTTAATTGGTTCACTAATACTTTCCCCAGGTCAGTGCGCGGAATACTTTTAACCATAATATATCTTTTAATTTTTTCAAAGGGCATTACGACCTTATTGTAATCCTTAATCAACAAATCAATAATATCAGAGGTGACTCCGACACTTGCCAACACAATTTCATTTTCATTTCTTGAGTGAGGCAGCGACAACAAACAAAGCCTTTCCATTAAGCTTGAATTTGTACGAGCTAATCCCTCGTTAAATACAGACCGCAATCTAGCCAAAGAAACCAATTCTCCGGAAATTTTAATAAGATCTTGTTCGCGTCCTAAATATTTAAAATATTCTCCGTCCCAATATCCATAATCTTGAGTTTCTAGTTCTGTAGACTCATCGAAAGTTTTTAACTCTCCGGTGAAATCGCTCCCTTTTCTTAAATCAACACTTAATGCGTAACTCAATACTCCGGGCGCTCGAATAAAAACTTTGTTTTGCGAATCGGTACGAAATTCCACTCCAGGAAGTGGCACAAATTGAGCTTCCGCGCTTTTTTGGCGACGCGAGGAATACTTTTGACTTGCTAGCATCGAAGAAGTTTCTGTCATGCCATAGGATGCAAGTAGCGGCCAACCCAGATCCAAAGCTTGATCACGCAATTCAGAGCTTAAATGCGCACCACCGACAAAAACTGTGTCTAAAGACTTGGACGCTTTCAGATTCATTTTCACTAAGTCAAATACCTGAGTCGGCACAAGCGAAACTCGAGTCGCACCTACGGACTCAACATCATTGCGAAATTTTTCAGGATGCCATTTCGTCGATTCAGTCTCGATCAACTTGCATCCCGCCAAATAAGACCGCGCATAAGCCGCTAATCCGCCCACATGAAAAATCGGAAGAGCTTGCAAAAAAACATCCTCATGGACGATGTCAAAAAAGGAATTGAAAGATTGAGCCGCAGCTAAGAAATTTTCTTTTTTTATAAATTTTAATGTTATAGCGTCTGCTTGAGTTGTCCCCGACGAAGCTAAAATCAAATATCCTTTATTCAGTTTTTTTTCTAAAAAAAACTTTTCACAGGCTCGAACTAATTGAACAGAAACAGCTTCAGACAAGCGGGAATTTAAAAAAATGTAACTTTCTTGATTTTGCCAATTGAGCTGCAAAGGATTGGAATTCAATTTAAGTTGAACCATGTGAGTCCCTTTAATAAAGAATCAAAACCCAAACCGGTGCCTTTTGGGCGTAACAATGTCGGTTCTGATGTTTCCAATTGCCGTGAAAATTCGGTGGATGAAAATAAAAATTGAGTGCGCAGTCCAGACACATTAAAATACAAACTCGCATCTTGGCCCAAAGATTTTTTTATTTCTAAAGCCTGACGAAAAGCTTCCGCCGCTCCCAAAGGATGATCCATAAAACTGGTAACTGTAATTTTTAAATTATGAGTTCGAGCCCAAGGCAGCCATTGCTCGATATCTTGGATGGCGGGTTTCAGAATAAGATGTTGAAAGGATCCTGGATTTAAACCCTCGAAGCCAAAAGGATTCGCCTGATCCAAAGCCAGTGGAATTTTTTTATTCAACTCATTCCAGTAATTTTTTTCATAAACACAAGGGTCTTCTAGATACTCAATTCGAGATATTTCTTCTTCAGTCCACTCGAAAAAAAAAGCATCAACTAGTTGTGGCGTTAACAGCGAGTTAAAATCGAGGCGCCAGCGTGCTTCGGAATTTATCTTTACCAAGGAACGTAACAGCGGTGATTCGATGCCCGGATTTCGTCCCACTTTCACTTTGAAAGTACGGAAACCTTTCTTTAAGGCCTCCGCTATTTCCTTGCGCATCGCTTCGTCACCAGCGCCAGTGGCGGCACTAAAATTAAAAAATAAATAATTATTTTCAATCTCAATATCTTCAAACCCATCCCAAGCTGATTTGCCAGCTCGTCTTAAAGATAAATCCTGTTCAGCAGCACGCAGTGCCAAACGACCTTGAATAGATTCCATGTCAATAGGCCACATGTGCAAACCCGCATATCCAGAATTTCCATTTTCATCTTTGATTCGCAAAAGTACACCTTTACGAGTTTGCTCTCTAACAGAAGGCTCTTCTGCTAAAAATTTCATTTCATAAGGACTGAAAGCGACGGCCCTCACAAAACAAAACCCGCGCACAAGCAAAGGCCGAACAGTAAATGCAAAGCTGCACTCTGAGCTAATATTTTATTATAAAAAGGGCTTGGTTCGTTTTCTAAAATATTATTTATGACTTTCCCGGCTAAAGGAATTGTCAGTAATGGAAAAAGAAAAACATTTTCGGGGCCGTTCACGAACCAATAACTTCCAATTAAATAAGGCAAGATACACAAAAGCAAAATCTCGCCTCTGGCGCCGGTCTTTCCCAGTCGCACCGCCAAAGTTCTTTTATTCACCAAACGATCGCCTTCGATATCACGTAAATTATTGACGGCGATCAGCACCGTCGCCAAAAGTCCAATTTGCAATCCTAAAATAAAAGCCGGAAAACTCCACTGGCCTGAATACAGAAAATTCATTCCCATCACCGCGACGATTCCGAAAAAAAGAATGACAAATAAATCTCCCAAGCCTCGATAAGCCAAAGGAAAGGGACCGGCTGTATAGGCATAACCCATAAAAATGGAAATCAATCCAATAAGCACGATGCTGATTCCACCCTGAATGACTAAAGGTATTCCCAACAGCAAAGCCAGCAAGAAACTAGCCGCGCCCAAAAGCATCACGGTTTTATAATTAAGAATTCCAACCTGAGTGATCCGTTGTGGCCCAAGACGGCTTTCCGTGTCAGCTCCTTTTTTAAAATCAGCGGCGTCGTTCACTAAATTTGTTCCAATCTGAATAAACACACTGGAAAAAAGAGCGCATAACAAAATCCATCCAACAAAACTTTTTGATTGTGACTGAGCCAAAGCCGAAGCTGCTAAGCAAGGCACCAGCGCCGCCGTCAAAGTCTTTGGACGAAAAGACAATACGAGGTTGCGAAGCAGGCTGTGGGTATTTTTCATGGTAATCGCGGAAATTTCGAAAAGTCAGGAGCGCGTTTTTCAACATAAGCATTCCGACCTTCCTGTGCTTCCCGGGACATATAATACAATAAAGTGGCATTACCGGCTAAATCCAACAATCCCATTTGCCCATCACAATCGGCGTTCAAGCAGGATTTCAAACAACGCAAAGCCATCGGAGAATGTTGAAGCATTTCACGACACCATTTCAGAGTTTCAACTTCTAAATCTTTCAGTGGCACAACAGTGTTGACCAAGCCCATATCCAAAGCTTGCTTGGCATCATACTGACGGCACAAATACCAAATCTCGCGCGCTTTTTTCTGACCTACAATTCGCGCCAGATAGCTTGATCCCAAACCGCCATCAAAAGATCCGACTTTCGGACCTGTTTGGCCAAAGCGAGCATTGTCAGCCGCAATTGTTAAATCGCAAACGATATGAAGTACGTGTCCCCCACCAATAGCATAACCTGCAACCATTGCCACAACGGGTTTTGGCAATTGGCGAATTTGTTTTTGTACATCTAAAATATTTAATCGCGGCACTCCATCTGTTCCAACATATCCCGCTTCACCGCGCACGCGTTGATCACCACCTGAACAAAAAGCCAAGGGCCCCTCGCCACACAAAATGACTACACCGATAGATTGATCTTCGCGGGAAATATGAAATGCTTCCTGCAACTCAAAAACAGTTTTTGGGCGAAAAGCATTTCTAACTTCCGGACGATTGATGGTGATCTTGGCCACTCCATCTTCGGTTTTTTCAAACTTCAGATCTTCAAATTTTTTGATGGTGATCCATTTTTCGCTAGAAATAATTTCTGTGTTGGTCGAGTTGTATGTGCCCATGAATTCCCCTGCCGCAAGGCGTTCGAGAGTTTAAAGATGGCCAAATTAGCAAAGAATTGGCCCCAAGAACAAGGAAAAAACTAGCGAACATCAACATCCCTTAAGACTGAGATTGATCTTTGCAGGGTCCCTCGAGTAAAACAGATCTTCTGGATTTCAATTTGATCTCGCTACGGGGGCCAAAAAGATGGAAATGTTAGTGTTTTCTTTAATATTTTTTGGTGGAACTGCCCTTGGCTTGGTTCTGGGCCTATGGATAATGAAAATTCGTCAGAAAGCATCCCTGAGCCAAATTGAGTTTTACCAAAAGCAGCTTTCCGAACAAGAACGCAAAGAAAAAGATTTAACCCAAAAAATATCTCAACAGTTTGAAAACCTGGCTAATCGGATCTTTGATGAAAAAACCACTAAGTTTTCTGATTTAAGCCAAAAGAGCCTGGCTATCCTGCTTGATCCTCTTCGCGAAAAGCTGAAGGATTTTGAACAAAAAGTTGAAAATACTTATTCTCAAGAGCGGGCCGAAAGAGGCGTCTTACGGGGCGAACTCGGCAAGCTCTTGGAACTCAATCAAATCATGAGCAAAGAAGCTAATAACCTGACCCGCGCCTTGAAAGGCGAATCGAAGACTCAAGGCCATTGGGGCGAGTTGATTCTGGATAATATCCTCGAGCGATCAGGCCTGCGCAAAAATGAAGAGTACACCGTTCAGGGCATTGATATGGATCTGAAGAATGAAGAGGGCCTACGACAACAGCCCGACGTCATCGTGCACTTGCCTGGCAATAAACACATCATTGTTGACTCGAAGGTCAGCTTAAAAGCTTTCGAAGCTTCCATTTCTGCCTCTACAGCTGAAGAAAAAGAAAAACAGGCTAAGGCCCACATCCGATCACTTGAAGAGCACATTCAATCTTTGAGTCAAAAAAAGTATCACTTACTTTCTACTTTAGTCAGCCCTGACTTCGTGATCTTATTTATGCCTCTCGAGCCCGCCTTTGCTTTGGCCTTCCAGTACAAACCAGATATTTTTTCCCAAGCTTGGGAAAAAAATATTGCCATCGTTAGCCCAACCACTTTGCTGACAACACTTCGAACTGTATCAGCCTTGTGGAAACAAGAACGCCAACAAAAAAATGCCCTCGAGATCGCCCGTCGCGGCGGTTTACTTTATGAAAAATTCGCCGGACTGGTAAAAGATTTTAATGATATGGGACAAAAGATTGAGTCGTCCTTGCAAGCCCACACCGAAATCAAAAAGAAATTAAGTGAAGGCCGCGGAAATTTGATGACCCAAGTTGAGGATTTGAAAGAGTTAGGCGCTAAGACCGAACGGACTATGCCTGATTTGGTAGAGACGAAGTTGATTAGTAATTGAATTTGGGTGCTGGCATGTGATGTGTATTTAGTTTTAAGCTACAGTCATTTGGTGACTCAATTGCGGCTTCCAGTCCAGATTGATTTCGAATACCGTCTGCGCCGCCAAACGCCTTAAGCTGTCGACGATGAATTTCCAACACAACATCTAAAGAAATGTAAAACGGTTCATTTTGCGAGTTTTTTGAAAACATTCTTTTGTGTCCTACGAATTTTATCGCTTGCTTCTAGCGCCATACGATCTACTTCCTTTTGGCTCATAGTTTCAAGTACGATTTTCTTCCCTTCTATAGAAATTTTAAAGGTACTTTCTGTATCAGCGTCAACTAGACTTAACAGTGTTTTATCTAAAACCATTGCCTGCGTATTGGCATTTTCAAAAGAGAGTTCAGTTTATCTTTTGGAGAGGGGAATATTACAGGGCGATGCAGGATCGCCCGTTGAATCGTTTACTGCCGTAGGCATCTTTCGTAATCAGAATTCATTTTTTGGATCGTTTGATCAATCAAGATATCCAGATTTTGCTTAGATGATAATGCTTCCTTTACCGATCCTCCGTTTCGAACCATCTCAATATAGGCTTTGCGAATCTCAGTCGAAGCCGTCACCATTTTGTTTAGTGCCTGCTGCGCTCTCAAATTTGCAGCTGAGTCATCGCAGGGTACGCCGAGTGGATATTGACCATAGAAATCACCATGTGCCTTTATCGCCTCAGAATACATCGCATTCGCTTTGTTTAAGAACTGACTCTTAGCCACTTCATTACTTCGCGACTCCACGTCATACTTACTCTGTTCTCCAGCCGTCACGAACCATTCGTTCTCAAGCAGTCCTGGACGGGTCAGCACGGTCCTAAGGACCTCACCAGTGACTTCTGGGGCAAACCAATCGGAGGAATGGAGCAAGTGATTTAAAGTCTGGATAAAAATCGGATTGTCAGAATAATCTCTCAGGAACTCATGCATTTCAGCGAACGAGCGTTGAACTGGAGAGGTCGCCTCAAGCTGCTTTAAAATACTGGGATCATCCTGATACTCAACATTTTGCAAAGAAGTTCCCGGGGATTTTGCAGTGTTTTGATTGATCGTAAATCCCACTTTAGGAAAGCGAATGACCGCCTGATAAATCGCCGGCATGCCTTTGGCATCCAAACACTCTTTCGGTATTTCCCTAAGACTGGCTTCATCCTTCAGGTCGATTAAAGGAAGACGACGAGAGACCCACAAACGCTTTTCACCAGTGGCAAATCGGTTGCGGTTGAATTTAATGAAGTCAGCCAAATCCGCCGCCAGGGTTGGCAGTCGGGTTTGCAAACCTTCTTTGATGATATTCAAAATTTCGCGTGAGCTTTTGGCTCTTTTGATAGGTCCATAGAGGTCGTCGACTTCAGGTTTCGTAACCACGTAGTCAAACGAGTATAATCTGCCGTCACATAAAAGCGCATCTCCACCCCCGCCGCCGACAGTTCCTGCTCGTGCAGAAACAAGGTTTGAGATTAGCAAAGACATTAAAATAAATAGCTGAGTGAGGGACTTCATTTATAAACTCCTAGTTAGATTGTTATTCAAATACCAGACCATAATAATGCAATGCATTCATATTTCATATTTAATTTTTGCTAAATTGGTATGGGTTTTTTTATCAAATTTGCTAAAATTATAACTATATGATATTATTCAATAATGAATATATTCGATTACGGTGACTATAAAAAGTGGGTGATTGATAAGGTGAAGTCTTATCCTAATAAAGGAAGGGGACAGTACTCTCGCATCGCCGAACATTTAAACGCCAGTCCCACGATTGTCACTCAGGTTTTTGTCGGCGACCGACAACTAACTCCCGAGCAAGCATTACTGCTTTCTGATTTTTTCGCACTTCCAAAATTAGAATCGCGGTTTTTAATTTTGTTGGTCAACTTTGCGCGCGCCGGTTCTCATCTTTATCAAGAAAAACTAAAAGAAGAAATTGAAGAGATGCGCACTCAATCTCGCGAAATTCGCAATCGAGTGCAACAAGATGTGAAATTAAACGATGAAGCCAAAGCGATACTTTATTCAAATTGGTATTATCTCGCGATTTGGAGTCTGACAGCGATAAAGGGTTTTGAAAATTTAGAAGCTATCGCGGAACGATTGGATCTTAACAAAACCCAGACACGAGAAGCGCTCGATTTTTTAATTAAATTTTCACTAGTAAAAGTTAATGACAAAGGCGAGCTAACGGTCGGGCCAACATTAATTCATCTCGAGGCTAAATCTCCACAAATTCCAAGACATCATCAGAACTGGCGCCTACAGGCTTTTCAGCGCTATGAGAAACCCGATCCAAATGATGCTTTCTATACGGCTCCGATCACTCTTTCAAAAGAAGACGCAATAAAATTAAGAGACCAGACTCTTAAATTTATTGCGTCTACAGTAGATTTTGTTAAAGACTCTCCTTCTGAAGAGCTTTACTGCTTTTGTATTGATTGGTTTAAAATCTAATGAATAAATGATGCTTGTTGATCATGAATGCTAAAAAATCCAAAACACAGGGAAAAGAAAATTCCTATATTATTTAGTTTAACAAGATGTTCGAAAAGTATAACTATATAAAGGGGTATTTAAATTGAGTTGCTGATCCCCCCCCCCTCTCAACCACAATCCCGCACCAGAAGCTTTTTGGCCGAGAACGCCGGCATTTGGGTTTTTAAAGCTTCTGATTAGACTTCGATTTCGGGAGCTGGCGGCAATCGTATAGCCACATCCATCCCCTGCAATTGATGTTTAATCGACACCGCAGGATTGGCCACCACACGCATTTGCAATTTCGAGAAAATAGGTTCACGAATAGCAAGATTATTATCCTGAAGCACACACTGTCTGGCAATGCGGGCATCACGATTAACAATGATTGGTGCTTTTAAATTGGCGGTCATTTGAGTTGGATCATCAGGAATAGTGACAATGCAAAAGTATCGAGCTCTCTCGAGAGTCTTCATTTGCATTAACTCAAGATCATTTTTTGAAAGTGTAATTTTGAAGGCTTCAGAAAATAACTCGGGCTCGAGTACGGGAAAGGCGATATCCAAAGCTTCACAGCTTTGTAACCAAGCGAAGATTTCATCCGAAGGATCATCAAGAAGAACGAATTTTCTGAGATCAGCGAAGCCCAACAGTCCCTCGGGAAAAGTAAGAACATCTTCCGTCTGGAATTCAACTCGACCGAATCTCGAAGTTTGAATAATCAAAAGACCCCCCTTCACTCAATCAGTAAGACACAAGAATGCGAACTCTCGGTGCATGACTCTTTAAATTTGGACTTAAATCCGTGGGGACTCAATAAAATTCATGACTTACGCGCTGCACTTTGCACAGCGGTAAAATTGGACCAAACACAAAGCTAAGTAAAACTACTCGTCTTTGCTTGTGGCTTTCGTACCCAGTAACTTAGCTACTGAACGTGATTTATCTGAGGTTACCTGAGCTGATTGCTGGTTTTGATCCTGAATCGCAAGATAAACTTCTTCCCTATGGATTTTAGTATCCTTAGGAGCTTCAATCCCTAAACGGACTTGTTTACCCTTAATTTGCACGATTCTGATCTTGATATGATCATCAATAGCAATGCTTTCGCCTAACTTCCTTGTCAAAACTAGCATAGTCCACCTTCATGAGAACTGTCTGAGAAGTTCATCGGTCTATTTCAGCGGAACTGTAGGTATAATTTCTATTTTAGAAAGTCAAGAAGGCTAGGTTGAATCATTTTTCCAGAAGTATCCAAAGTCGCTTTTAAAGCACTATCAGCCTTGTTAATTTCGCTGACTAATTGGAACACATCGGAATCTTCTAGTTGAGAAGCAGCAATTTTGTTGTCAACAATGGCCTTTTGGAGAGTATCAGTCACGTTATTAACTGACATGATCCTTGAACCGACCTCAGCTCTTGCCATAACGACTTGAGAGATCGCCTGGTCCAAAAAATCCAAGGTGTTCTGCACCCCCACCTTGTCATTACTTTTTAACGAAATCTCCAGCCCTTTTAGGGTCTGAAAGATATTGACGCCTCTTTCTTTAGTCACTGGATCGGCAGAACCCATTTTTGACGGATTAAAAGCCGATGCCGGCCCCCGGGTTTCTATGGAGTTCAAGTCCTTCTGATTTTGAAGCTCACGAGCTTCCTGCTCTTTACGCCGGACATCTTGAAGCTCATCAACTGTCCGAGGGTCCAAAACTCCCGGGCGAGCCACGCCGTCCTCATTCAAGCCGATTCCATTAAAAACTTTACTGCCGGGTATATTCATCGCCACAAATGAATCTTTGTGAGTTTGAATTTGCATGTCCCCGTCATCTCCGAAGTACTCACCTTCACGATCAAAAGGCATCGTTTGAGTTTTAAAACCTCCAAAGATATAACGTTCTCCTAATTTACGATTCCCAATGTTCACGGATTGTTGGAACATCTGCGCGACCTCTTCAGCCGTCGCTCGACGACTTTCAGAGTTTGCTCCGGCGTCACTGGATTGCCCAATTGCAAGCTCTTTTGCCCGAATCAAGATCTCGGACAGCTCGCCCAAGGATTGATCAGAAAACTCCAGGAATGATTTTGCCGAATTTATATTTTTGATAAATTGAGAATTTCCGCGCTCCTCGGTTCTGACCGAAAGCACTCGCGCCGCACCCAACGGATCGTCGGAAGGCTTATTTACCTTTTTTTGCGTCGCCGCTTGATTCTGCAATTCAGACATATCAGAACGATTTTTACTGATATTTTTGTTCACTTGGTTGAATTGCATTTTATCCGCGATTCTCACGTTACATCACCTTTACATTCGTTTTAAATTTAAAATTGTATCAAACATTTCATCTGCCGTTCGAATCAATCGCGCTGAAGCATCGTAAGCTTTTTGCATCTCGATCATCTTCGTTGCTTCTTCATCCAAGCTGACTCCACTGACACTTTCACGGATATTTACCAGTTGAGATAAAATATTTTTTTGCGATTCCTGACTCTTCAGCGCTCTTTCCGCAATAGTTCCGATTTGTCCAACCTGAGAATTATAGAAATCGTCAAAAGTTGAGCCTCCATTATCCATAACTTTACGAAACTGAAGTGTGGAAAGCATATTTGCGATTGTATTATCACCAGGGGAATCCGGACGAGCCGCCGCAGCGATACGACCAACATCCAAAGCAACTGTTTCGTTCATTTTCAGACCTTCAGCAGCACTTTTGGTTTCTTTTGGCATTTCGAAAAATAAAACACCCTTACGCCCGTAACGATCATAGCCTTCGATATGAACTTCGTTCACATTCTTTGCAACCATGTAAGCAAGATTATCAATCGTATTTAAATGCTCTTCAATCAGTTGATCCCGAATCTCGAGCGCTCCACCAATTTTTCCGCCTTTAAATTGTTCCGTCATTTGAAACAAACTGCCATTTTCGCTGGGGCGATAAAAAATTTCAACGCGATCACGGTTGTCTGTACGTGAGGCTTTTAATTCATTGTAACTTGAACCCGAAACAAGGATAGCGGTGTTACCTGCTGTGACCGAAACCATACCATCTTTGCCTTCGGCCCAAGTGATATCAATTTTTTCTCCCATTTTTTTTATCAAGAGATCCCGACGATCCCGTTCGTCATTGGCGGTAGCGCCTTGAACTTCGACTAACTGAATTTTTTCATTTAACTGAGCCAACTCTTTCGAAGTTTGATTGAGTTCTTCGACACTCGTTTCAATTTGTCGATCCAAATCGTCTTGCACACCTTTAAGCTGATCATTCACTCTTTTAAAATCTTGAGCCAAAGCCGTGGCGGATTCTCGCACTAAACTTCTCGACGTCAGACTTTCCGGATTATTTGAAAGTTCACGAAAGCTGTTGAAAAAATCAGTGACGTAGTGATTCAGTCCCTTATTCATTTGTTCGTTATAAATTTGTTCAACTCTGGCTAACGAGTCAGCACGGGAATCCATGTATCCCATGTTCTGACCTTCTTTTTGAATTTGTTTTTCAAGCCAAGGATTATTGGTTCGCGACACAGAACCAGCGCGAGCACCCATTCCGATGCGAATATTTCCAACTCCAATAGGTGGGCTTGTGACAATGTCTACTCTTTGACGTGAATAACCTTCGGTCGACTTGTTAGCAATGTTATGGGACACAGTCTGTAAGGCCGTTTGACTGTTGGACATGGAGCGCTTTCCAACATCCAGCATCGCCGAGATTTTAGACATAATGTCCTCTCCTAGACCTCTTTACTTACGAAATTTCCCGCTTGTTCAGGGCCGGCTTTGTAGTGGCCTTTCTTTTCGTAAGTCTTTTTACCAGTCAAAGTCTCTTTTATATCGTTCATCGAGCCATTCAATGTCTGCAATGCTTTTTGGGCATAAGCTTCATTCTCGCGATTGAACTCCATTAATCTTCTTATCAATAAGTCTAAAGTGGCATGCAACGAACGTAATTGATCCCCTTCCAAAGAAGACATTTTCTGAGCTAAGTCTAACAAACGAGGATTTTCAAAATCCGCTTTGATCACCAAAGCCAATTCTTGAGCGTGTTTGTATCTAAGAGTATCAACCAATCGGATCTTCATCAAAATTTGATCTTTGATTAAATTATTTTCTGTCAACTCATCCAACTGAGCTGACAACAACATTTCTTTTTCTTTTCTAACGACATCCAACAGCTGACGATAAAGAGTCGTCATGTCTTCTAAATTATTTAAAAGTTTACTGTAAGATCTTTCGACAATCGCATCCATGCAGATTTTGTCCTTTAGCTTTCCATCTCGAGATGTTCATCAACCATTTTGTCGGCCACAGCCTTTGCATCCACTTTGTATTTTCCTTCATCAATCAATTGACGAAATTTTTCAACCTTCACCATGTCTACGTCCGGAGCCGCTTTGGCCAACTCTTTGATCCTTCGTGCTTCTTGAGCTCGTGGTGAAAGATCCACTCTCGATGATTCATTTAGATCGCGAGAACCAAGGTCTTTCAGCGGCAAAGATGATTTCTCACTTTTAGTATTTTTTAATGCATCTGTTTTTGCACCATCAACTAAGTTTAAATTTTGTCCCAGCTTATTATGTGTAATTTTCATCTCGAGCCTCCGCTTCTTTTAAGTGTATCATAAAGAGACAACTCTACAAAATCATTCTGGATCCTTTGTCTGGTCTAATGCTATAGACCAGAAGAAGGACCGGGCTTCCGGGCTTAAAAGTCCAACAGTTTGGCCCTGTTCCAAATGTTGGCCTTGGACTAAAGACGGAGCTTGCCCACGAAAAACCATTCGCGACTGTAAACCATCATCGTGCAATATTTCCAAAAGAGTTTCGTCCGGACTTAATTTTATGTTTTGTGCGATTCGCCCGGCCATTGGATTTTGCAATTTTAAGAGTGTCGAATTTTCCGTCGACTTTCTTTCGAACTCATAAGTGATTGGAAATTTCCCAGGTGAAATTTGGTTGTTCACTTGAAATTCAGCTCTATTTTCCACCGAGATTGGCCCTTTAATTTTATCAATTCTTTGTTTTAATCCAGCGGCTTCACCATAACGCTCAATAAGTTGACTGTAGATCATATCCGCCATGCCGATGCCACCACGATCACCCCATTTTTCAACATGCTCTTGATCCAACTGCTCACGAAAAATTTTCTCGCCTTGATTTTGTTTGATGAATCCTGATTCATGAACGGTCGAACGCATCGCTTTGACCATCTCTCGTAAAAATTGTTTTTCGTAAAGTTTAGAAACGTCTTTGAATTGCTGATCGATTTGATCTGGCGTTAGAGGTTGCCTTCGGAGTGGCCTTGCCCCACTGGCTGAATCAACCATGGGCCACTTCCGTTAAGAAAAAAAAAGGGGAGTTGAGTCCGAGAATCTCGTGCATCCTGCACTTGACTCTTATCTGCCCGTGAGCACCATTCCTTGGCCTCTGCTGAGCTTTGTCTACTGTTTCCTGCGAGAAACTTTTGACTCTTGACCTTCCATGGTTCGCGATCTCATTCTCACCCTCCCCGAGTTTTAAACCCATCCATGGGTCTAAAACAAAAACATAATCCAATACTTTTATTTTAGTTAAACATGTTTCATTTCGAAACAAAAATCTCATAAAACTTCAAGCTCCCCGTGCAAAGCTCCAGCTGCCTTGATGGCTTGAAGTAAAGTAATCAGGTCTTTAGGACTGACTCCAAGCTTATTTAAGTTCTGGACTAGATCCCCAACGCTCACTCCGCTATCCAAAACCGCCATTTTTTCTTCTTTAGAAGGTTCTTTTTTATCTTTTGAATCCGCACCAACTTTAACTGAAATTCCTCCGTGAGCCACAGCCACTTTTGAAACTTTAACTCTTTCTCCAATGACAACGGTGCCTGTTTTTTCATTGATGATAACCACGGCGCGTGTGTCCGGATTGACGTTGATTGATTCAATCGTCGCTAATAATTCAACTCCACGATTTTCGTATGAAAATGGCGTGACGATATCAATCGTTCCAGCATCCTTCGCCGAAGCATAGTGGCCGCTGAGTTCTTTATTGATCGTCAACATCGTTCGGGCCGCGGTCGTAAAATCTGGATTGTGTAATGTTAAACGAAACATTTTTCGAGAAGCGAAATCACCCTGCACATCTTTTTCAATGATGGCGCCATTGGGGATTCGACCTGAAGTCAGATGCATATCCTTGCCATCTCCACCGATCGTCACTGTTCCTTGAGCCACTGCAAACACTTGTTCATTTCCAGCTCGCAGAGGCGATTGCAACAAGGTTCCTCCTTGCAAACTGGAAGCATCGCCAATAGCACTCACGGTGATGTCTAAGGGATTTCCCGCTTTAGCAAATGCCGGCAATGTTGCGGTGATAATTACACCCGCCACATTTTTACTTTGCACATCCACACCATCTAATTTAATTCCAAGTTTATCTAACATTCTGGCCATGCTTTTCGAAGTGAATTCACTTTTTCCATCGCCAGTCCCTTTAAGTCCAACCACAAGTCCGTAACCAATGAGTTGATTTTCCCGCACGCCCCGAATGCTGGCGATGTCTTTCAAACGAGCCGCATTGGCCCAATCCGCTGCTAATAAAACCAACAGTACCGAAATTGGCCATAATGTTTCTTTTAGTCGATTGATCAGAATTTTTTCCATCTACTCGCTCTTTTCTTTTTTACGAAGGCTCACCACATCAAATTGTGGATCCAAAAGTTTATTCGAACTCACACCTTCATCATTGTAATCTTCTGGGCGAAGCATTCCCGTCACAATGACTTTGTATTCTCGTTTTCCGATCATGAATGGCTGCGATCCTTTAATTCGATAATTGCCATCGGGAAGTTTTTCGACGATACGAGTTTGAATTTGTTGAATCTCAGCAAAATCCTGCTTTTCTTCTTTGGGCTCTTTTGCTGCTTCGGGCGAAGCTTTTGCCGGTACCGCATTCGCCGCCGCCGCTTTTTCCGAAGCCGGAGCTCGCTCTGCCGCCGCTTTTTCCGCAGCTAATTTTTGTTGCAGTAAAGCTTCTTTTTCTTGATCTTCAAGCTGTTTAAGTAATTTTTTGATGACGCCAACTTTAGTTTCAACCTGTTTGAAGGCGGGTCCTTCCATGCGGATATTCAACATATCCCCTTCGCGGCGCGATTTATTTTGTGCAAACAAATAAGACCCCTGACCTTCCATCACCCACATGGATCCAGCTTGGCTACCTAACTCAGCTTCATCTTCCATTCTGGATTTGGTCATTTTTTTATATTGTCGATTGTCGGTAAAACCAATTTGTGGATTTTCAGAATATCGCGTCGACGTTTCTTTAACCTCGACTGATTTTGGTTTTTCTTCGGAATCACCAAAGTACTTGTTCCATGTCGAACATGAACTCATCAGCAAAAAACTAAAAATCAAAAAACTTCTCATTGAATCACCACGCTGTTGTTGTCTTTAATTTTACCCATCATCAATTTTTGGCTATCACTGCTTTTTATTTTAATTATGTCGCCAATGTATCCTGACTCTTCCGCAACAGCGCTTACGCTCATTTCGAAATCTGGATTTTCAACATGCGCTTTTAAGATTTGTCCTCTTTTTATCGTCACTTCACGTTTAAGATCAGAAGCGCCCACCACGCTACCTACCGGAAGCGAACGCATGATGGTCGCGCCTAACATTTGATCCATGGGTAAAAAGCCATCTTTGGAATTTGATATTTCCGTACGCTTAAGTTCCAGATCCTTGGGTTGAATTTTTTGCAAGGCCGGAATCCAACGTGTTGTTACTGGAACGGTCTTGTAAGTTTTTACTCGTACCGATACCCACAATTTTTTTCCTTCGGCTTCCACTGGAATTAAAAACGCCGTTTTTATTGGCAGCTCTTCAACAGACACATTCCAATTTTTAGCTTTAATATTGGGAAGTTTATCAATATAAATTTCAAAATCGCAGTCGTTGCACTGGGTTTGCAATTGGTTTAAAATTTTTCTTTCCAATTCTGATTTTACAACTTGTTCACTGAATTGAATTTGAATTATTTCAGGAATCTGCCACCGAGCTCCCAAATCATTCAAATTTGATTTTTTAATTATTTTTAATATCTCTTGGCGCGATAAACTGATTTGATCTTGCCCGCTCGAAATTTTTTTTGTGATCAACTCGGGATCAATTTTCAGTTCAGCAATTTTTTTTATTATATTCTCGATCGGTTTTTCAATTCGAACTAAATCCAACATTGTAACTTCTGATTTTTTTGCAACTTCAATATTCGCGTCTAGAATAATTTCAACACGCGAGCCTGTATCTGTATGTGGCACTTGAGCTTTTGCTAAGCCCAAATTAAAAATTAAAATTACAAAAACCAACGAGCAAAATTTCATCATTATCTCATATTATTTGTTGATTGCAGCATTTGATCCGCGGTTTGAATCACTTTACTGTTTGTTTCGTAGGCTCGTTGCGCCGTAATCATATTGACCATTTCATCAACAATGTTCACGTTGCTGGCCTCAAGTTGTCCTTGCGCCAACGCACCAGTTCCATTCAAACCTGGGCGACTCACGACGGGCTGACCGCTGGAAGGGGTTTGCATGAATAAATTTTTGCCCATGGCACGCAGCCCGGCTGGATTCACGAAGTTAGCAATGTCAATCTGTCCAATCGGAGCAGGAACATCACTTAGTCCTTGAATCACTCTCACTTCCCCGGCGTTAGAAATTTCAATTCCCTTAACATTGGGAGGAAGCGTGATTTCTGGTTGAAGAATATTTCCATTTTTATCAACAATTTTTCCGGTGGCATCTTTTCGAAAAGATCCATCACGAGTGTAAGCCAATTGTCCATCGGGCGTCAGGATTTGAAAAAATCCTGAGCCTTCGATCATCATATCCAGCGGATTTTTCGAAATCACCGCACTGCCGCTATCAAAATCTTTTTGCACCGCTGCGGTTTTTACACCAAGTCCTGTTTGCACACCATTTGGAGAATACGAATTGGCTCCAGTCGCTGTTCCTGGTTCTTTTTCAGTATGATATAACAAATCTTCAAATTCGGCTCGGGATTTTTTAAAACCGTTCGTCGAAACGTTAGCAATATTATTGGCGATGACATCCATGTTATTTTGCTGAGCCGCCATCCCAGTTGCCGCTGTGTTCAAACTTTTAATCATAAAATTCCCCTCTATAATCCTGTTTTCCCAACAACATTTACAAGTTTATCCGACATGGAATCATAGGCACTGATCGCTTTTTGAGTGCTTTCAAAAACACGATGAGTTTGAATCATATCTGTCATTTCCTTCACAACATTGATATTACTCATTTCCAGATGTCCACCTTGCACTGTTGCGTTGGGCATATTGGTGATTTCCGCGTTTACATTGGATTTAAAACCATAAAGCTGATGTCCCATTTTTTGTAAACTGTCTGGTTTTTCAACATTGATGATAGATAATTTTCCACGATTTTCATTTCCTTCCAGGACCTCGCCGGAATCAGAAATTGTCACCGGGGCTCCGCCCGAAATCTGGATGGATCTTGTCGAAGGATCTGCTGCAGAATCACCAGAAGCGGACAAAACAGGATGGCCTTCTTTTGTAACTAGACGTCCATTTCCATCCAATGTGAAATTTCCGCTACGGGTCAGTCGCACACCTTGCGGAGTTGCCACTTCAAAAAAACCTTTTCCATTGATAGCCACGTCGAGGGGATTTCCTGTTCGCTTTAAACTGCCTTGCGAAAAATCAGTAAAAGTTCCTTTGGCGTCGACAAAACTTTTATCACCGCCTTGCATGTCGTAAAAACTTTCAACTGATGCCGGCACTCGTGGGACCTGAATGACGGTCGGAGATTTTTCGTTGGCTGAAAGATATTCGTTAAAAACTTGCTGATCACGTTTGAAGGCGGGGGTATTTACGTTCGCAATATTATTTGCAATGGTATCGAGTTTTAGACTTTGCGCCATGGCTCCGCTTAATGCTGTATAAACTCCTTTGGTACTCATCCCACCTCCGCAACAAAGATAAGAGCAAGGCTCATTCCATCTCGACTAAGGTATGGAAAAACATTTCTGGACTCAAGCGAGTGCGAATGAAAGCCGAAACAAGCAGAAATTCAGAGGGAACTCGACTTTAGTCGATTCAATTTCTTGGCGCTCTTAATGCCGGACCGTCAAAACAATCGCTCGACGTGTTTCTTGTTCTTCGAGATAGTAGAAGGAATGTTGATCCGATTATCTGTCTTCCTGTTCTTCGTTTTGACAATCTCTTTTTTTGGTTCGAGGAGTGGGGCTTCCACTCCTCCGAGCCAAAAACTAAAGCCCTTCGAAAACTCATCTCTTGAAGGACAAAGTCTTAAAGAAAAACTCAAGACACTCACCTTGAATAACACGCGTTCCAGCTCGAGCGCTTTGATTTTTGATTTGCCTGTGACCTACAACAAACAAGTCAGCAAATGGATTGATTATTATCAGACCAAAGGACAACGCTGGTTTCGTGAATGGCTGGCGCGCTCTTCGACTTATATGCCTTTTATTCAAAAAGAATTGAACCGCGCTAATTTACCAACTGACTTGGCTTTTATGGTGATGATTGAAAGTGGTTTTTCCCCTTATTCAATGAGCACCGCTAATGCGGTTGGTCCCTGGCAATTTATCGAATCCACGGGCACGCGCTATGGTTTAAGTAAAAATTGGTGGATTGATGAACGAAAAGATTTTGGAAAAAGCACTTTCGCCGCCATTAAATACATCAAAGATCTCTATGAAGAATTTGGCAGCTGGTATCTTGTTGCCGCAAGTTACAACATGGGCGAAAATGGCTTGCGAAAGCAAATCAAAAAACATAAAACCAAAGACTATTGGGCCTTAATTAAACTGAAAGCACTTCCCGTGGAAACTCAGGAATACGTTCCAAAAATATTAGCCGCAATGTTGATTTCAAAAGCACCAAATCTTTATGGGTTTCGCGATATTCTTCGTCGCGATATTTTGGACTACGATGTTGTCTCTGTGCCCGGCGGCACGGAAATCGACAGTCTTGCTGATCATTTGGGAATCACTCGCAAAGCTTTAAAAGACTTAAACTCGGAATTGATTCTTGGCTATATTCCAAGACAAATTTCACAACACGATATCCGTGTACCCAAAGGATCAGTCAGTCTTGTTTCCCAATATTTGGAAGTTCGACGCGGCAAAAATTGGGAGTGAACGCCATGCTGGTACAAAAATATGGCGGAGCCACACTTTCAAGTCCTGAAAAAATAAAAGCCGTTGCTCAAAAAATCTCTCAGCTTTCGAAAAGCGGACAAAAGCTGATCGTCGTGGTCAGCGCTATGGGGAAAACTACAAATTCATTGATTGAATTGGCGAACGCCGTATCACCTCAACCTGATCCTCGGGAAATGGATATGCTGTTGAGCGTGGGCGAAAGAATCAGTATGGCCTTGATGAGCATTGCTCTGAATGACTTAGGTTGTCCGGCAATTAGCTTTACGGGCTCGCAAGCCGGAATCTTCACCAATGATTCCCATGTCAACGCGATGATTATTGATGTGAAGGCTTACCGAGCCGCCGAAGCTTTGGATCATAAAAAAGTTGTCATCCTGGCTGGCTTCCAAGGCGTTTCACCAACGACAAAAGAAATCACCACCTTGGGTCGCGGTGGTTCGGACACGACAGCAGTTGCAATGGCAGCGGCTTTTAAAGCCGAACGCTGCGAGGTTTTAAAAGATGTCTCGAGCGTTTTTACAGCTGATCCAAATCTTATCGATAAAGCTCAAGCCATTAAAAAATTAAATTATTATCAAATGCTCGAAATGACTTATTGGGGAACCAAAGTTTTACATTATCGCTCGGTCGAGCTAGCTCGTTCGAAAAAAGTAAATCTTTATATTGGCCCCGCTCATTCGCTAGAGGAAGGCACTATGATCACAGAAAAATCTGGAAATGAATTTGAAAGCTCGAAAGCTTTGGCTATCAGCACTCACTCTTGGGCCTTAGCCCTTCGTGTGCAAGGCGAGAATTTGACCGATGCTTGGGAAACTTTGCAAAGTGAATTTGCACAAAATAAAATTACCTTTGGCCAATTTTTGCATTCTCGCAAAGGTTCGCAAGGCTTTGATTTTTTTGTCACCGGTCCCGAAGAGTTTTTAAAGTCTATTCGCGAAAACGAAATGCATTTTAAAAAAATGCTTGTCGACAAAAACGAAATCGCTGTTGTCAGCTTAACTTGCACAGGAACCAGCAATCCGCAAATTTACAATTCCGTTCTGCAAACTCTGAAGGCCGACAAGATTTTTCCTGAAGAGGTTTTAACAAGCTCAATGTCTGTCGTTGTCTTGCTACCAAAAAAAATGAAAGACATGGCGGTGAGGTCTCTTCACCGCTTAATCGAATCTTAGGGCTTTTGTTTTAAAGAATAAGTTTTCACTTGATAGCGATTGCTGACCTTCTGCCAAATCGTCGTGCTGTTAGGCCCAGTGACTCCGTCTGGCCCGGTCATTCCCGACATACCTGGAGAAAATTTGCTATTTGGCGGTTTATAAGGATTCACATCCGTTGGGCCGCGATAAGTTCCATTACTTGAATAAGTTCCGCCGCCACCAGATCGAGAACCAAAACTTCCTCCACCGCCACCACCAGAACCCCAAGTACCGGAATAAACTTGCTGACTGTTTCTTTCAATCCCACCGCCACCACCACCAGCCGAATTTCCATTATCATTATTGCTACCACCATTGGGATTCAAAGCGGCGCCAGAACCTTTTTTACCACCTGGATCCTCACCGATTTCAGCGCGTCCCGCACCAGCCATAGGCAACGCTCCCGGAGCTAAACCCGTACCCGAATTTTCTGTCCCCAAACCCGAAAGACCACCAGCCGTATTTAAGAGCGGAGCTGCACCTCCACCAATATTCTCAAGTGTTGGCGTCGCCTGGCTAGTAGTGCTTAGACAACGTGGATCGCTGGGGCTTTTCATACACACGCAAACCATGTTGGATGCGGCAAAAGCAGGATTATCACAGTTCTGCGGGCCACCATTACAACCCGGTGCAAATGGATTACTGGCACAAAGCGCACCTCCACTGGTCGCTGCGGTAAAAGCAGCACACTGCTGAGAAGCCTGAATAGAACCCATCACCTGAGCAACGTTCTGTTGAGCGGCTTGAACTCGCGAACCATAACTTTTACATTTTTGTAAATCATCGCTGACATTAGAAGTGCTTGATTCCAGAGCGCTGTAACCCGAATAAGCTTCTGGACACTTTTTAAAAGCTTTTGCAACAGTACCGCAGGAAGAAATACAAGAGTTTCGATTTGAGTTACACATAGTTTCAAAACCGACAAGTGCCGCATTCATTCCACCGGCGGCTGTCGACATACCTGAACAGGCTAATTGCAAACTCATTTGCCCCACTGTACGAAGTCCCGCAGCTGCCACATTTAAACCTTGTGTCCACTTGGCCATTTCACCTTGCTCAGGATCACAATTTTTCTCTGCCGAAGCTTTATCTTCTTCGCATTTCGCAATCCCTTGTTCGGCTTCCTGACAAATAGCTAATTCGTTTTCTGAAAGTTCTGATGAATTTCTTTCACAGCAAGCACTATAGCCGCCGTCCGAGCCCTGCATATTACAACCATCTTTTATATGCGTCTTATAAAAATTTTCGGATTCTTCATAAGTATAAAAATGAAAAGAAAATGGCTTAGTACATACGGAACTTGCCGAACTAATAACATTAGGACTAGGAGTAGAATTAGCCGCCGGCGGACTGTTAGCCTCAGGTCGTTGCGCTCCTTCTTGTTGTGTTTGACTGGGCTGTGATGACGAAGCTGCTGTTGGAGGTGGAGTGTTTCCAGATGGTGGTGGCGCGCCTTCTTGTTGTTCAGCATTGTTAGGCAAATTAGTCATGCCAGCTTGCATTTCCACTCCTTCATTTGGAAATTGAGCAATGCCATTCGCAGGTCGTGGAGTTTTCTTTGGAGGAGTATTATTACCCTGCTTTGGGTTTCCCTTTTTTGGAGGAGGAGCTATGACCTTTTTTCCACTGTCCGCCCCTGTCGGAGGGGGGGATATTGCTTGAGGTTTAGGCGATTTATACCCCTCGCAACAAACAACATATTTGCCGAACCTTGGCCGACTAGTACAATCACTTCGACCAAATACCCAACCATTTGCTTCTCTTACATCTGTAAAAACGTTTACAAGATTTAATCCATTAGGGCAATCTTGCGCCTGAAGTGTCACGGCAAAGAATGATATGGAAAGAACTAAAAATAGTGTTCTATTTTTGATAAACATCAAATCCCCCAGCTAGCTAATAGCTTATCGTCATTTCCTTTGAAACTCTTGATTTTCGCTTAAGGAATCTCAAAATGAAACATTCTATTTCCGCTTATTGTGTTTTTTACGATAGATCTCGCGACTAGCTCGGTTCTGCATGTGTTTAAGTTTCTTAGCTTCTTCGGGGGTCACTGTCCCATCGGCTTCAGCTCTTTTTTCGGCTTTTTCGATGCGATGTTGACGTCGCTTTAAACGATGCTCTTCCTTTTCAGTTAATTGACCGGAGGCTTTACCTTCTTCAATTCTTTTTTCTTGATTTTCTTGTCGTTGATCGACCGGGTCCGCTGGCGTTTCTTCGGCAAAGGTTCCGAGAGAAATCAACATAACAAACAAAATTACTTTTTTCATTTTGGCTCCTTTAAAGTTTTTAAAACAACGTCCTTTTATCGGATAACCAAAGCAAAACTAAAGTCGCTATCTACCTTTTTCTTACTCACAAAGATGTCAATATAAATGTTGCCATCTTTGTGAGTAAGAAAAAGACACAATACCTTCATCATTTAATTTCAAGCTAAGCTCCGCTAAAATAAAAAGGGGGCTAAATTATAGCCCCTTTAAATGAAATAAATTTCAGAAAATTCTAATTTCTAATTAGTGCTTAGAAGATTTTTTCTTATCTTTAGCGCCAGTTTTAGAAACTTTTCCTTCTTCTGTATCTAGATCCAAAGCTTCCGTCGCTACAGCCTCACCTTTCGAAGCGGCAAGGGCATCTACATCCATCAGTAATTTACCAATCCCGTTTGCGGATAAAATTTGCGCACGAAGATCAACCATAGCTTGAGGATGTTCTTTCAAGAAATTTTTCGCCTGATCGCGACCTTGTCCCATACGCTCACCTTTATAGCTGAACCATGCACCTGATTTTTCAACCATGTTCGCAGTTACCGCCAAATCTAAAATGTCGCCCTCTGCGGAAATTCCTTCACCAAACATCAAATCAAATTCCACTTTGGTGAACGGCGGAGCCATTTTATTTTTTACCACTTTCACGGCAGTGCGATTACCTATGACATCTTCCCCGTTTTTCAAGGCGCCCACACGGCGAACATCCAAACGAACAGAAGCATAAAATTTCAAAGCATTACCGCCAGTTGTCGTCTCTGGATTTCCAAACATCACGCCAATTTTCATACGAATTTGATTGATGAAAATAACCAAGGTTTGTGAACGATTGATGGCCGCAGTTAATTTTCGCAAAGCTTGCGACATTAAACGCGCTTGCAAACCCATGTGGCTATCGCCCATTTCGCCTTCGATTTCAGCGCGAGGAACAAGGGCCGCCACAGAATCCACGATCAACACGTCGATGGCTCCAGAGCGCACCAATGTTTCGGTAATTTCTAAAGCTTGTTCACCCGTGTCCGGTTGAGAGATCAAAAGATCTTCGGTATTCACGCCTAATTTCCGAGCGTAAGATACATCAAGAGCATGTTCCGCATCGACGAAAGCAACTACTCCGCCTTTTTTCTGAGCTTGAGCAATCACTGACAAAGCCAAAGTTGTTTTTCCTGAAGACTCTGGGCCATAGATCTCGACAATTCTTCCTTTAGGAAGACCGCCGATACCTAAAGCGATATCTAAGCTCAGGGCCCCCGTGCTGATCGTTTCAAAATCTTTGATCAAGCTGTCGTTTGCGCCCAAACGCATGATCGAGCCTTTACCAAATTGCTTCTCGATCGTGGACACTGCCAAATCAAGAGCTTTTGCTTTTTCGGTTGTTGCCTTAGAATCCATATTCGAACTGGTTGTATTCGCCATTTTCTACCTCTTTTTTGTTGTTAAAGTTTTTTCCTTACTTCTTTTTAAGTTCGTCATCCAAATTGTCAGGGCAGCACACTCTGAATCAAAAACTCTATCGCGAAATTCACTGCGTGGTCTTGAATCTCCACGCGAGAACCCTTAAAGAGTTTTTTTTCCGCAGCTTCAAAGTTTGGTCCACACACGGCGAACCACACTGTTCCCACAGGTTTTTCGGGTGATCCTCCGCTCGGACCCGCAATTCCTGTGATAGCTACAGACCAATCAGAATGTATCTGTCGGCGCACTCCATGCGCCATTTGGCGAGCGATTTTGTCGCTCACGGCACCCTCACTCAGAAGGGTGTCTCGACGAACCCCAAGAAGATCCTCTTTCACTTGATTCGAGTAACTAATGACAGAACCCAAAAAGATATCAGAAACCCCGGGTTGCTCTGCCACGTAAGCCGAAAGTCTTCCTCCAGTACAACTTTCAGCAAAGCTCAAAGTGAGCTTTCTCGAGCGAAAGATTTCGATGAGTTGAGTTAGTGTTGTTGGATTTTTCATTTCTTAAAATCCCGCTGTGACCACTTGAGAACCTAACCAAGATGTCTTTGTGTAAATCACTTGTAAGACAATATTAGCTATAATTCCTGCGGCAACATCATCAGCGACAACACCAAGACCGCCTCGAACCTTCTTATCTATATATCCTATGGGAAATGGTTTTAAGATGTCCAGAAAACGAAATAGAAAAAATCCAATGGCGTAACTTTGCCAGCTAATGGGAAGCCACGTCATCGTGATCAAAAAACCTAAAACCTCATCAATCACAATCTCTTTCGAGTCATGGCCACCATTTTTTTTCTCGTAAAGTTCAGCGGACAAAATTGCGACGGGGAGCATTAGGACCGTAAAGATCATCGCAAAAAACGGCCCCCAATAATTCAAAAGCAAAGCTAAAGGCAGGCAAGCAAGGGTACCCCAAGTCCCGGGCGTCTTGGGAAGTCGACCAATGCCAAAAAATGTAGCTAAAGAAATTAAAAATGTGCGAGCCACGTCCATGGCCGAATCATCCTCGAATTCGCTCAAGATTCCAACAGCTTTTTCACTGATAAAGTTAAACCATAAGTCATGATTTTTTCTTCCTGGGAAGCCTGAGCTGGATCTTTTCCTTTTTCCAGAGCGAAACCTTCGAAACGCCCTTCAACTCTTTCCCCCGACTGAATGGCTTTTTCCACAAGTTCGTCCACTTTTTGAATATCTAAAAAACAAAAATCAATATCCATCTGAGCTCGACGATGGAAACGACAGTCGAAATCTTTAAAAATAAAACTAACTGGTGCTTTATGAACCTGAATCTTTTCAAAAACCTTAACCCCGATGGAAAGCTCGGCTCCCATAGCTAAAGCACCGAAATACATCGAGCCCAAGTGATTTCGAGTGATGTAACCCAGCTTCACGCGAACGATGCTTCTGTCCGCCGACAATTCTATGACCCTGGGTTGCATAAATCCAAGTAAGGGAATTTTTAACAATGAGAAGGTTTGAAGCAACGTATTCAGTTTAAAATTTTTCATTATTGCTTTTGCCCTTCGAGGTTAGTGTTGTATTTTGGCCTTCGACTCAAATTTCATATTAACAAGTGCGGCAGGTCCATAGAAAAATTAGTTATTTTTTCTTTGGGACCAGCCCTGTTTTTTACGAAATTTTGGATCCTGCATGAATTTTTTAGCAATATAGGATAACGCTTCACTTTTTTTTCTTTGATCACATTTTTTCATCCAGGGATGAAGAAGTGCATTTGGTAATAATTGTTCCCAAATTATCTGTGAAAAATATTTCTTACTTTTAGGCCTGATTGCATAGACCAACTCGCAGTCCATAGCCTCCGCAACTCGAGCTAATGTTGCCAAACTAATTGAACCCCGTTCTTCACATTTTTCATAATCTGCATAAGCAGAATGGGACACATTAAGTTTTTTGGCGACAGTAGTTGTTGCTAAAAAAAGTCCAGTCCGTGCTATTTTTAACCGACTTTCTTGGCTAGTCGTCCACGGTTTAATTTGTTCATGCAAATATGGACTTAAAGACTTGTCGCTCTGGGGTCGACCTGACTTTATATTCCAAAATTTAAATGCTTTTTGTAATTCGTTTTCAGTTAGCCTATTCATGTGTACCTTACCTCCGACTCAGAAAGATTGAAGGTTATAACTTGCAATCCTTCTGAGCAGGTAGGTAAGTAGGTCTGTACACTGTTGACTTGTGAACCTCGGGTGTTCTCTTCGTTATTCGGATGCCATTATATATTAAGACTCTAGAATTTCTTGACTCTTCCGGGCGATCTAAGAAAAATTTTGTATGGCTACTAGCAGACGACCTCCGCGCACAGCAAGAAATGTCATGATGGATCTTTTGGCTCGTCGTGATCATTCTGAAAGAGAACTTAGACAAAAACTGAAATTGCGGGAGTTTGCAATTGAGGACATTGAAAAAGCCCTAGTTTATGCCCATGAGCATAATTGGATTGGCGAAAACACCAAGCTAGCCGAAACTTTAGCACGAGCTCTGCATCGTAGGGGTAAGGGCATTCAAAGCATCAATAATTCATTGATCAAAAAGGGCCTACCAAAAGTAGCTATGGATTTAGATCTCGAATACGAAAAAGCCTTGGCCTTAGTTGCATCAAAACGGCGAACGAAAAAATATGCTGACGTGAGTGATCCTAAAATTAGAGCCAGTTTGGGCCGGTTCCTGCAATCCCGAGGCTTTCCTCAGCAAATTATTCGTAAAGTTTTGCTTGAGCTGCGAGTTGTGACTTGATCCTGCTGAATAAAAGTTTAAAACTGTCGGGATATGCCAACAACAAAAAATAACAGCAGCCATCAAATTCGACAAACCTTTGTCGATTATTTCAAACGCCAAGGACACACCATTGTCCCCAGCTCTTCTTTGATTCCCGAAAACGATCCCACTTTGCTTTTTGCCAATGCGGGAATGAATCAATTTAAAAATACTTTCGTTGGAATTGAAAAACGAGATTACAGCCGTGCCGTTTCAGTGCAAAAAGTTGTACGTGCAGGTGGTAAACACAATGATTTGGAAAATGTTGGCTTCACCGCCCGACATCATACCTTTTTTGAAATGTTGGGAAATTTTTCTTTTGGCGATTACTTTAAAAAAGATGCGATCCATTTTGCTTGGGAACTTTTGACCAAAGATTATGGAATTCCCAAAGAAAAACTTTATGTCACCGTTTTTGAAACTGACGATGAAGCCGCTGATATTTGGCACAAACAAGAAGGCATTCCACGCGATCGCATTTTTCGTCTGGGTGAAAAGGATAACTTTTGGAGAATGGGCGACACCGGTCCTTGCGGGCCGTGCACAGAAATTTTTTATGATCACGGTCCCAAAGCAGGTAAAGAATCAGATCCTTTCAAAGGCATTGTTGGCGGCGAAGATCGATTTGTTGAAATATGGAATTTAGTTTTCATGCAGTTCTACGAAAAATCCCCTGGCGTCATGGACCCACTTCCAAAACCTTCTGTTGATACGGGCTCGGGGCTCGAGCGCGTGGTTGCCGCTCTTCAAGGAAAATTTAATAACTATGATACGGATTTATTTTCTCCGATGATCGAAAAGGCCTGTAAAATTTCCGGTGCGGATTATGTCACCGACCTCGATATCTTAAAAAAGAATCCTGCGGTTGCAGAAAAAACTGCGGCACTGCGAGTTTTGGCTGATCACTGTCGGGCTACTGGTTTTTTAATTGCCGATGGCGCTTTACCCAGTAACGAAGGTCGCGGTTATGTTTTGCGAAGAATTCTTCGTCGCGCTATTCGTTTTGGACACAAGCTCAATTCCGAAAAATCGCTATTGCCAGGAATGGTTGAATCCCTTATCCAACACATGGACGATGTTTATCCCGAATTACAGCAACGTCGTGAACTGATCATTTCCACTGTCAAAGATGAAGAGTCTCGCTTTCTGACAACTTTGGATCAAGGCACACAAATCTTGAATGAAGAGTTAAAAAAAGTTCAATCCAAAGGACAAAAAGTAGTTTCTGGAGAAGTTGTTTTCAAACTTTACGACACCTATGGATTTCCCGCAGACTTAACTCGGGTTATTGCCAACGAACAAGGTCTGACGATCGACGAGAAAAATTTTGATGAGCAAATGGAAGAGGCTCGCACAAAAGCAAAAGCTTCATGGCGAGGTCAGTCCCTTGCCGCCGACGAAAGTCATTTGATTCAGTTAACTCAAAAAATTAAACAGGCTTCCGGCTCAACAAAATTTGTTGGTTACGAACATCTTTCAAATAAAGGCAAAGTGTTGGCTTTATCAAATGGCCAAAAAGAAGTCAGTGTTCTGAATTCCGGCGAAAAAGGTTTTGTTATTCTGGATGAAACTTCATTTTATGCTGAAGGCGGAGGCCAAGTCGGTGATCTGGGGCACATGGTCCTGGGCCCGTTGAGCACTCAGACTCAAGATATTTCTGTCTTCAATACGACTCAACAAAATTCTGTTTACTTGCACCACATTCAGGTGAACAAAGCTTCACTTAAAATTGGCGATGTGGTAACCGCACAGGTGGAAAATCGAGACCGCAGAAACACCATGGCCAATCATTCCGCCACTCATCTTATGCATGCAGCTCTTCGGCAAGTTTTGGGAACTCATGTTGGTCAAGCTGGCTCGGTCGTAGACCCCGCGCGATTGCGTTTTGATTTCACTCACAATAAAGCGATGAAGGCAGAAGAAATTGCGAAAGTGGAAGAGCTGGTGAATGAACAAATTGCTTTGGGAATTAAGGTCGAGTCCGAAACGATGTCGCATAAAAATGCTCTTGAATCAGGTGCCATGGCTTTATTTGGCGAAAAATATGGTGATCAAGTGCGCGTCCTTCGCATGGGGAATTTTTCCTGTGAGCTGTGCGGCGGCACTCATGTCAATAACACTTCACAAATTCGCGTTTTTAAAATTGTTTCCGAGACTGGAGTCAGCTCCGGTGTTCGTCGTATAGAGGCCCTCACGGGCGAAGTGGGAATTCGCTATTTGATGGCTGGCGCACAGGAAGCTCTGGAAGCAAGAAAGACTGTGGGACTTCCCGCTTCATCTTTGGATATTTTATCCTCGCAAGGGCAAGAACTCAGCCAGTATATTGAACAAAAACGCGAGGAAATCCGCACTCTTGAAAAAGAAATTCGAAAAATTCAAGGCTCAAAAATTAATATCGACGAACTGGCCTCGAAAGCTTCTTCGTTTAAATCTAAAACTGGAGTTTCCGGCAAACTCGTTACGGTGGCCTTGGATCTGGATGACCGTGAGGTACTAGCTCAAGTTACTGATCACTTAAAAAATAAAATCCAATCTGGAGTCGTCGTCGTCGTTGGACGAGGCGAGCAAAGCCACCCAATCATTGTCAGCGTCAGTAAAAATTTGTCGGCCGAACACAAGGCCGGTGATTTACTGAAGGAAATCGCGGGCATCATGGGTGGTAAAGGCGGAGGACGCCCTGACTTTGCTCAAGGAGCTGCGCCTCAAAGGGAAAAGTTGCAGGAAGCCTTCGATAAAATTCAGCTTCAGTTTAAAAATTAGAATATTTCACCTAAGACTTTCGCCAGCAAATTGATGCTGGGTGCCTTTTCTAAGCTCTTGCTTGTGGCTGGCCTATGGTCTAGTTGTGGCGCTAACAAAGGAGTCTTATATGAAAATATCAGCTTTAGTTTTCTTAACCTGTCTTAGCGTTTCGACATTCGCAACCGCGAAACCAGTGTTAAAATGCGCAGTACCCTCTGAAGACGCAAAAAAAGTTACAGTCGTTGTTGATGTTGGTAATGATATTTCTGTCGATTTTATCCGCTTAACTTTGGTTGAGGGCGAAAAAACTATCGGTTATTTTTCACAAATTGAAAAAGGTGAATTTTCTTCTCAAATGTCTGCTGGAGTAATGGGACTACTCTTAGTTTCAGAAACTTCTCGTCAAGAAAATGGCGTTGTTAGAAATGCTGGCTTCATCGGAATTCGTAAAGAAGGAAATAAACTGAACGGATTCATTTCAGTTCAATCAAATGTTTATCCTCTTGAGTGCACAGCTGTTAATGGGACTGAAATTTAATTAGTCGATTTAAAATTTAAAGATTTCAAAAGGAGCCCACAAGGCTCCTTTTTTTTATTCTAAAACGAGGGGTCTGCCCTATCACTTCAAGAAAATAAAAAACCCAAGCTTCCACTTGGGTTTTTGTAAAAACATAAATTTCGAATAAACCAATTATCGTTTTGAGTATTGGTAGCGACGACGAGCTCCAGCTCGGCCGTATTTTTTTCTCTCGACCATTCTTGGATCGCGTGTGACATAACCGGCTTTTTTCAAAGTCCCTTTATTTTCAGCGTCCATAGCGATCAAACAACGAGTGATTCCTAAACGGATCGCTCCGGCCTGACCAGACTCACCGCCACCTGTTACAGTGACTCGAGCATCGAATTTTCCTTGTTGTTCAAGTAACTCAAGAGGTTGCAAAATCACCATGCGAGATTGCATTCTTCGCAAATAATCATCGGCTTTTTTTCCGTTGATCGTGATCACGCCTTTTCCAGGTTTCATGAATACGCGCGCAGCGCTTGTTTTTCTTCTTCCAGTTGCATAAAAAATTTTTTCAGCAGCAGCAGCCATTCTTAATCCCTTTTCGCAATTTTATAAGCTTCAGGTTTCTGAGTCGCATGAGGATGATCAGAACCAGGAAAAGCTTTAAGTTTTAAAATCGTATGTCGAGTCATTTTATTTGTCGGAAGCATTCCACGAACGGCTTCAGTCATAATAAAAGTAGAATCTTCTTTGCGCATTTGCTCAGCTGTTTTCTCTTTCAATGAACCAAAGAAACGAGAATGTCTGAAATATTTTTTATCAGTCCATTTTGATCCTGTGAGTTCCATTTTGTCCGTATTAATGACAATAACAAAATCTCCGGTATCAACATGGGGAGTAAAAATAGCTTTATTTTTTCCGCGAAGTAAATTTGCAATATGAGTCGCAACTCGTCCAACACGTTGATTAGCAGCATCGATCAGGTGCCACTTTCTTTCAACTTCATCTGTTTTAGCATTCCAAGTTTTCATGAGATCTCCAATTGATCTGACCAGTTACCCATTTGGGAAGAATGATTCTTTTAAAGTTCGCGGCACCTGTTGTCAAGTTCCTTGGGATAATAAACTTTCCATAAATAGAGACCCTGAGGAGCAGCCGGTGGGCCCGCCTGCTTTCGGTCCTTTAACTCTATGATATTTCTTATTTTTTCTGGATTTTCCTTAAGGCGATCCAACATGAGCTGAGTGCCAACTATATTTCTTACCATCTGTTTTAAGAAACCACTGCCCGTAATGGTGAATTGAAACACATCAGACTTTTTTAAAATCCATTCCGCCTTGTAAATACTTCGAGTGGTATGTGGAACAACAGTTCCTACCGATTGAAAGCTCTTAAAATCATGTTTTCCCAATAAAAATTGAGCACTCGCCTGCAAATGGGACAAATCCAAAGGACGACGAATCCATTCAGCATAGCGATGTAAAAAAACGGAACGCCGAGGACGATTGTAAATCAGGTATTTGTAAGTTTTATGTGTTGCTGAAATTGTGGCGTGAAAATCATCCGGGGCAATCCAGATTTTTTTTAGCTGAATTGTCGTTGGCAAATGAGGTCGCAAGGCTTCGGCTAAATTCCATCGCCTCATTGCTTCTTCACTGCGATTCACGTCGAAGTGACAAACTTGCGAAACGGCGTGAACACCGGCATCAGTTCGACCCGAAGCAAATAAAGTGATTTTTTCTTTAAACATGATTTGCAAGGCTTCTTCAATGGTGTGCTGGACACTTTTTAATGGCCCATGCTTTTGCCGCTGCCAACCACAAAAATCGGTTCCATCATAAGAAACTTCGAAGCGAATCCTTGTCATCTAGATCTTAGCTTCAGTTTTTTTCATGACATCAGACTCTTTCACTGATTGATACCAATGCGATAAATGGGGGTAAACCTTCAACCAATTTTCTTTAGAAAAACGAAGATCTAAATAGCCAAGAGCACAGGCCAGACTGATTTCTGCAACTCCCCAATTTTTTGTCATTTGAAAATGATTCGTTTCAAAAAAACTCAAACCATTGGTGATTTTTTCCTTCTGACGATTTTCAAAGCTCATATCTTGGCGGTCAGCTGGGCGTAGACTTTCATAACGACGAAGTACCGAAGCCTCCATGATGCCATCAGCAATGGATTGAAAATTCAGTGCCGGCCAGCGCTCGGGCCCCGCCAGTGGCAAAATCTTTTTACCTAATGAGATAAAATCCAAATATTCCAAAATAAACGGCGAATTTGTCAGCGTCTGCCCTTCCCTTGTCGTTAAACTTGGAATTTTTTGCAACGGATTTATCCGAAAATAATCATTCTTCGCATACACATCCGTGTTCACCAACTCAACCTCTGCATCCAAATCCAAAATCATCGCCGCAATTCTAATTTTCCTCGCAAAAGGCGAAGTCACCGAATAATAAAGTTTCACTTTCTCACTCCCTCAATAGGCCACTCAATAATCAACAGTGACACCCATATTAATAACGTTGCTAGACATATCGAGATCCTCTGAAAAACTTTGAAAAACTCGAAATTCCGCAGCTAACCACAGATTGTTAATGCCATACTCTCGGTCAAAAACAAATGCGGTTCGCTTGTCAAAAGCTGATAAGTTCAGCAAAAGGCCACCGGCAGCATAGGCCGCTGGGGACCCAATAACCTTATTATCTTTTCCATCGTCACGAGTTTCCACCAAACCAAAATAAGTACCGCCACCCGAAGCATAGGGCACTACCCATTGTCGAGACATAAACTCAAAACGAAAGATCAAACCCAAATTCAGGGGAATAGCAATAAAGGTGTATTTTTCTTTAGCCTCTAGGATTGTACTCGATAGTAAAATTCCATTTCCTTGTGTGAAGAGCAATCCCGTACCCACTTGAATTCCTAACTGACGAAATCTCTCAAAAGGGGCCCATTCATAATCATAAAGAAAAAAAGCCGGGGCACTTTCTTTATAAATATCTTGAAAGCCAATAGTTCCAGTGGGAGTTGTTGCGGTGATTGAAGGCGCTTCGTAGCTTCCAATTCGCAAAGACATTGTTTTTTCTTTTTTTGTTTTAACATCAACTTTATAAAAATATTCACCCGTTCCACGATCAATTAAATAAAGTCCTTTGGCTGCATTGGGATGGGCAATCTGTTTTCCTTCAGGGGCTGGACGTGCTTGCGGCGCCGCTAAGTCCATTTCATCCATATTGGTGTAAGGTGGTTCATTTGGTTTTTGATCCAGACTTTCTTCTTCTGCAAAAGCTGTCACGCTGATCACAAAAAACAAAGGGGCGAGAAAAAATTGAATCCAGAAATTTTTCAATTTGACCTCTTAATCAATCGAAATTTAAAAATTTGGAATAATTTTCTAAGCACAAGCAGAGTCATCACCAAAGAAAAAATTCCCCAAGCCAAACCATAATGAAGCGAAATTTCAACAAAACCCAAGAGTGGCCAAAGCATTCCACGCGCCATTGATCGCAGAGTCTCGTTTTTTTTGATCGAGGCCGCCGCTTCCGGACCATACTCATAATAAAGATCAATAAATTTTTTGCCCCATTCACTGGTGGCCATAAATTGATTTCTGAATTCACGAAATCTTTGCACGTGGCGGTTCAGGGAAGAACCAAAGGCAGCGGTAGCAATAAAACAATTCTTGTCACTTAAAATTCCGATCACATCTGCAGCTTCTGCGCATAAATCCGAAGCAACAGCTGGTGGAATAGGTGTAAATCTTTGAATATTTCCGGTCACATCAACGGTTGTCATTTTAAAACAATATCTTGTGCCATTTTCAAAACCGTTAAGTCGATTGTCAGACAAGGGATCTTCGCCCTTACTAACCGGAAGTTCGAAGGAATCACTAGAGTTAGTGATCGCTGCAATAGTAGCAGCATCAGCACCAGCATTGGGACTTTCCTGAGAAAAAAATGTCACACTTTTTACAGGTGCCGTGCCCGAGCCTATGGTCATCGCCGGAGAATCAAGATTCCAAGATGGTTCAAATATATCTACGTAAACTTTTTCGTCTCCGCCAAACATTTTGAAGTAACATGCGGCCCCACCTTCGGAACCGGTCGCGCCATTTGGGCATTCCGTGTAGGTACTTGAGGTTGAACTAAATACGCTCAAGTTAATCGTAAGTGTGATTTTCTCAACAAAGGCCCCAGCGGATACTGGGCCAAAATAAAGAGATTGCGTCAGGAAAAATGGCGGAGTCCCCGCCGTACCGTCTTCACCACAAGTTGATCCAAGCTTAGTAGTACCGTTACTTAATCCATTTGCACACAAAAGAGTCCAAGGAATTTGTAAAGTATAACCCGTTGAAGTTGCCACCGTAGAAACAACGCCAGATACAAGTTGAACCGAGCCAGCCTCAGTTGAAAGTTGTATTGGCAATCCATTTATATTGGCCGTTGTCGATGACACATCAATTTGCAAAACTGACTGAGGGTGAATGCTGCCATGATTGCATGGCACATCGGCACCGCCCACACAAGTGTCACAAAGTGAGCTTGAAGTTGCCGTTGAACAGTTACTTGCTGCATTGGCCCAGCCGGCATATATATTTACAGTTGTACCATCGACCACAGAAGCTTGCGAAACACCGCTCGGAACACTGATCGTGTGAGTGGTTGTAGTGGTTTGAGCAAAACATGGGGAAGCCACCAAGCTCAATAAAGTGCTCATAAAAAGAATTTGAAAATTAAAAGTGGCTGATGAAATCTTCACCCTTAAATGAGATCATGATCGTGCTGTGATGTCAAAAATTCGCTCGGCTATTTGTAAGCCATTTAAAGCCGCACCCTTTTTGAGATTATCAGAGACAATCCACATTAACCACAGGCGAGGATCGTCGAGATCGCGATGAATACGCCCCACATAAACTGGGTCTTTTCCTGAAACATCCCTTGGCGTCGGATATATCGAGGGATCGGGATCGTCTAAAACCACCAAGCCCGGAAATTGACGTAAACTGGCTACAAAAGAATCTTTTTTTATATCTTTTTTGAGTGTAACCCATACGGTTTCACTGTGTGAGTTCAAAGCTGGGACACGAACGGTGAAGGCGGAAATTTTTAAGCCTGGTTCTTGTAAAATTTTTCGCGTTTCGCTCATGATTTTAACTTCTTCAGAGCAATATCCTTGCTCATTGAATGCACCAATTTGCGGGATCACATTAAAAAGAATGGGATGAGGGAAAACTTCAGGCACAGGATTGCCATTTTTATGATTATCCATTTGCTTAAATAGTTCATCATGACCAGGTTGTCCGGCTCCACTGACTGCCTGATAGGTGCTGACCTTCACATCTTCAATGCCAAAGTCATCCATCAAGGGTTTCAAAGCCATGACCAGTTGAATTGTTGAACAATTAGGATTGGCAATAATTTGTGGTTTTGAATGAGATCCAACGCGCTCCCCATTCACTTCGGGCACAAGAAGTTCGATGTCTTTTTTCATGCGAAAAGCGGCTGAGTTATCAATAGCAAACGCGCCGGATTTAACCGCTTGGGGAGCCCAAACTTCGCTGATCGCGTCCCCAGAGGAAAAAAAAACAAGATCGAGGCCATTAAAACATCCGGCTATTAACGCCTGACATGACCAATCTTTTCCTTGAACATGAATTTTTTTTCCAACGGAATTTTCGCTGGCAAATGGGCGCAGTTCTTCCAGAGGAAAATTTCTTTCCTCAAGCAAAGTCATAAAAGCTTGGCCGACCATTCCGGTGGCTCCAACCACTCCGAGCTTAATTTTTTTCTGAATGCTCACTTCTTTCCCTCGTTCTCGACATCTTCTTCGCTCATTAAATCCGGGTCGTCTTGATTGGCGGGTGCATAATTATTCGGTTTAAATTTCCGCACATTTTTACCCAGCTTGAACACACCAAACACCGCGCCAAGTACGGCATAAGACATGAATAATACAAAAAGCATGATTTCGGGCCAAAGCGCGACAACACAAAGAACCCCAACGCCAATGATCAGATAGCGAAAGGGCATTCGCTCTTTCAAATCTAAATCCTTAAAACTGCGATAACGAAAAGTGCTGACCATAACGATAGCCAAAAGCAGCGTCATCAGTAAAAGTCCTGGATGCCCCCAGGCTTCCCACTCAAGATCCTGAAAAGCCAAAACAGAGGAAGCAACAATACCTGCAGCCATCGGAATCGGCAGACCTTGAAAATAATTTTTTTCAACAATATTCACTTGCACATTGAATCGCGCCAAACGAATAGCACCGCAAGCTACAAAAAGAAAACAAGCCATCCATCCCAAACGCCCGAATGGTTGCAGCGACCACATGTAAAGTAAAATGGACGGAGCCATTCCAAAACTCACTAAATCACAAAGCGAATCATATTCGGCGCCAAATTTACTGGTGGAACGCGTGAGTCTTGCCAATCGTCCATCCAGTTGATCAAAGACCGCTGCGATCACTATGGCATAGGCGGCTATAATAAAGTTTTGCCGCATCGATTGCACCACCGCAAAAAAACCGCAGAACATATTTCCTGTGGTCATCAGATTGGGCAAAAGGTAAACGTACATGGATAATTGTTTACGCGAATTTTCATTCGAGGAATCTGCGTTTTTATCAATCATTATTTTTTCCACCCTAGTTAGAACAAACTTATTTAGCTCAAACAAAAAAACCGAAAAAATAAAACAAAACATACAGGCCAATAGCACTGACCACTGGTAGGCTAAAATTGTCATCAATTTTAGCAATGGGTATCAGTTCAGCTAACGAGCCGAGTAGACCGGCAAGAAGACTGAAAATCAAGAGGCGATCCGGCGGAAAATTAAGCAAAGACAAATAGACGTAAGAACAAATCAGGCAGGTAACAAAAGCAGCTAAAAATCCTTGAATTGTTTTATTCCCCAAGATTTTTTCTTTACCAAATCGAATGCCTACATAAGATGCTAAAGGATCTGCAAAACACAAAAATAAAAGTGTTAATGAAACGATTTCATGAGGAAAGATAGCGACGACAACAGTCACTCCCGTGATTAGGAAACTTGTCCCTGCCAACTTATGGGCCTCATTTTGGCGCATCACTGGTCCAAAAACATGAAGAGCTAAATCATTGAGAGCTTTATAGCGCTGACGCAAAAGATCAAGTCCGACAAATAAAAAAAGACCAACACCAAGGATTACAAGGGCCGAGGTTTTTGAGATCACCTGAAAGATCATAAACATCGCAAAGACCGTGGTCATATGCCAGATTTTACGAGCCAAGTGAATTTCGCTTCGGCTTTTGAGTCTGCTCTGTTGTGGTGTAGTTTTATTCACGCCTTAAAATAGAAGACAGCCTAGACTCCGGCAAATAAACTCTGCGAAATGGTGCAAAACGTTAAAATTGAGGGTTCTGGATCTGTGCTTTTAAGGTGATTTTTTGTTCTAATGGTTGACCTTTAGCGGATTGGTACTGAAGCACAATTTGGTTACTTCCTTCGCTCAGTTGAATGAGGTCAGTTTGGTACTCACTATTACCCGAGGGCAATAGTGAAGCCGTATAGCCATTCGTTTGATTAACTATTTTCACAACTGAAAGGTTATTATCTTTAATGCAATTCTTTCCTTTTATTTGAACGAATTGACCCCGAACTTCATATTGTGAATCCACCGACGGAGTTTCTTCACAAAGATCCAAAGAAATCGATTTAAATTTAATCTTTGCTGGTTTTATTTTTTCTTTGCTTACGGACGCAGGGGTCCTGGCTGAAGAAACCACTTCGGCTGGAATTATGGATTTAATTTCATCAGAAGCTGAATCAGAGGCCACACTTGATAATGTTACAATGGTCAACGCCACCATTGACGACGCAAAAGTCGCTAAGAATTTATTTTCTTTACTGAGTACATTCATCCCCACAGTCTTCGGCAGATTTTTGACTGGACTTTAGATGTGTCATTTTGAGATGAAAATCTTTAACAGACTCTACTTTATTTTGCTTTATCAATGCTAATCGCAAACTTCTTCACGCCCACACTCTTCACAACATCCAAAAGTGCAACCACCCGCCCATGGGATACATCTTTATCCGCAGAGATAATCGCTTGAACTTCTGGATTTTTCGAAACTTCTTCTGCAGCTCGTTGGGAAACTTGGGCTTCATCGGTGAAAGTTCCATTCAAATTAATTCGGCCATCCGCCGTTAATGCAATATTGAGTTTGCTTGGGGCAGTTTGATCTCCGGAAGCGGCCTTTGGCAAATTCACATTAATGGTGGGTTTGATAAACATGGGAGCGGTCACCATAAAAATAATCAGCACCACCAAGATGATATCAACAAGGGGAACTACATTAATTTCCGATATCGGATCATCATCATTTGTTATTTTTGAAGCCATAATTAAACGCCTTTTTTCTTAGCGTAAGCTAGGCCCATTTCTTTAACGCTCTCTAAACTTTGAAAAATGGTTTTTAGTTTGCGACTGTAATAATTGTAAAAAATAACTGCAGGGATCGCCACAAAAAGACCCGCTGCTGTCGCCACAAGCGCCACCGAAATTCCCGCCATCACCGTTTGCTGTCCAGCTTCCGAGGCCTGAGCCAAATCATTAAAGGCTTTCATAATACCTAAAACTGTTCCCAAAAGACCTATATACGGCGCATTCGATCCCACCGTGGCTAAGAATCCCAAAAATCTTTCAAGATCTGCTCTTTCGGTCAAAGCAAATGTATTAAAAACCTCTTCAAGTCCCCGGCTGCCAGATTCCTTCATATAACGAAGGGCATAGCCTGCAGATCGGCCTTCAATTGAACTCGGATCGCGAGCCAAATCTTCGAAATCATTGATGCTGTTGCTTTGAAGTGCTTGCCGAATTCGAGTCCGTACTTTTGCAGATTCAGAAGAAACCTTTCTTAAGGCAAAAAATCTCTCGAGGATCATTCCCAGACTGAGGATACTCAAAACGACCAGTACCCAAAGAACCACTTGATCAGCGACATGAGCAAATGCGAAAATCTTTTCAGTTAGCACAGGAACTCCTTTTTCTTTTTGTCACAAGAGATGTATATTGAGTATTCTCTTGGAACTCATGATGGTCAAGAATGGATCCACAGCGCTGAAAGAGATTGTACTTTGAATATAAGATGCATTTTCAGGATCATTGTCCTATTTTTTTATGGAATTATCCTCGCCAGTTGTCGAGTCGAGGAAAAAAATTCAATTTTAATTCTCACCTTCGAACATCTCAATTCTTTAGAGAATATTTGTAACAGAGAAAAAAACTCATTAAGAAACTCGGGTTTTTTAGAGCTTTGCCCTGAAAGCATCAGATTTACTCATGCTTATGTTCCATCGACCCTCACTTTGCCTAACCTGAGCACTTTGTTGACCGGACTATATCCTTATCAGCATCAGGTTAGGCACAATGGTCCTCCAGGTTTAAATTCGGAATTCGTAACGATTGCGGAAGTTGCCTTACAAAATAATTTTCGCACAGCTTTTTTTTCCGGAGGGCCACCGGTATTTAGAAAGTCAGGACTCAATCAAGGCTTTGAACTTTTTAATGAAAATTTAAAAATTACATCGCGAACGATTCACAATCCCTTTTTTGAGCAAGTTTTAAAGTTTCGCGAATGGTTAAGCAGTGAGGTCAAAAATCAAGGTTTCTTAGCGGCCTTTTATATTCCTGATTTATTATTTAAAGACTCGACGAAAACAAACGATTTGGGCGAAGCTCGCAGCCTTGGTTTTGAAAATCAGCTGGAAGAAATTGATGAATCTTTATTCCAACTTATTTCAACCATGAAAAAAGCGCAAACTTGGAATAAAACCACAGTCATTCTGATGGGTCTCAACGGCCGGCCAAACCCGGAACGCACCAGTGTTATTCAACCACTGAATCTGCATTCAGAAAATGTTCAAGTAACTTTACTTATTAAACCATCTTATTCTTCACAATCCTCTCGTGCTCAGCGTACCTTTGATGATCCGGTGTCAATGGCCGATGTCGGTCGAACTGTTTTCGAACTTTTAGGACAAGGGCTGCGGAAAAAAATTGATTCTGAAGCTTATTTTCCGGCTTTGAGTTTAAAACCAAATATTGAATCCACTTCAGCCCCTTGGCCAGGTCAAAGGGCAATCCCAATAGAATCGGGTTGGCTCTTGGGTCATAATTTTGGGCAAATAAGAAGTGGAGTTGTCCTTAATCATGAGTTGATTTTTTTTGACGAAAAACCCAAATACTTTAACACGCTGACTGATCGATTAGAAAGTCGACCGAATGTTTTCCATGGCATAAATGACAAACAAATATCTGTACCCATTCAAAACCTCATCAAGATTGGTTACAAAGCTTGGAAGTGGCCAGATTCACTACCTGTCGCCCAATTTCAAATTCCTCAAGAACTTTGGTGGCGATCGGAAAATGAAAATAAACTTTTAGAAAGAATTGACCAGATCACCAAATCTGGCTTTCCAAGCAGTCCCTTGGATTCTTGGGCCGCATTGATCTCTATGCGAAGTCGTCAAACAAAAAAACTATCTAAATTTATTAAACGCCTAAATAATCCTGGCTGGAGTTACGAAAAAAATTCCTGCTATCAACTGAGCAATCAAATGAAAATGAGTTTCACCGAAAGAAAAAATTGTCGTTCTAAACTTTTTCTTCTTTGGTTGGACTGGAATCTGGGTGAAAATAGAAAAACTGAATCTGAATTGGTTAAAACAAGTTTTTTCAAAAGCTTAGCTCAACTGGAAATAAAAAGAAGGATTCAAAAAATCAATTGGGGTCTGAATTTGATCTGGAATGATTATTCCTTATCGGTCCCTGAAATAAATGAATTGGATTTGATTTTAACAAAACCGGAATTTGTAAAAGATCGTTTGTTATTTTCAAGAACATTAGAGAATTTGGAAATACTGAATCAGCAAGATTCAGCATTCTATTGATATCAATTCCCTAAAATCCCTACCCAAAATGGACGATTGTCCACTTGTGGACTCATTTTTTGAATCATCTTTTGCAAATCAATATCTGAATCTGTTATTTGCCACAAATCTCGAGGAGTCTTTGAACAAGATAACAAAATCAGTTGATCGTCCTGTTCCATCACGCAGCTACCAACACTTAAGGGGCAACTGCTTTCAAGACCCAATCCCATCGAGGGAAGCGGACTTATCTCGTTATTAACAGCAAAAATATCCATAGAGTTATCAACAACGACGGATAAGGCGCAAAGATCTTGTCCCGGCTTTTTAATAAAAATCTGTGGACCACCACATTGCACCCACGAAATTTTTTTATCTTTTTTCCAAAGGACAACCAATTCTATTAAAGTGGCATACTCAGATTTATTTTCGCTACGATAAAGCAGATCATTTGCTAACAGTGTCGCCACACGCAGGGCATTTGCCTCGCTCGAGTAACAAGTCATAAATTCGAATGGCGATGTCACCTCGACGTCACCTCGGGCTGCACTGATGTACTTGACAATCGCATCGGTAACTATTTGTCCTACTGAGGAATTTCCCCAAGGCGTGGCAAAAACCCAAAGCTCACCGCCAAATTCTTCATGAATCAAAGGCTTGGGTCGACTGCTGTGTCCACTGTAAGATCGCTCGCGTATCTTCACTTAGTTCGCTCCATATTTTTTTAATTTGATAAAAGCTTTTTGGTAAAAATCGCCGTCAGGGATATCCTGATCAATAATTTTTTTCCACTTACCGACGGCTCCGGTGTTATTTTCATCAGGCATCACCTTACCAAAACTTTCCTCGATGACAGCTTCATCCCAAAGGGCTTTCATTTCTTTACGTAATTCTTTTATGTACAATTCAATTTTATCATTTATCTCATCACCCTGAGGATTGACTTTTCGAGCCATACGAAGATTCAAAATGGCCTGTTTATATTTTTTTGCCTGAACAAGTTTTTCGGCTTCGCTGATAAGGCTACTGGTTTTTACACCCATTTTCGATTTTAAGCTGGAAATACTTCTTTGTGCGCGGGGCTTTAAGGCGTTGGGATCAACGTATTTAGAACTAACAACTTTTCGATACGCATCGATGGCTTCAACAAAATTGCCATTCTTTTCAGTCTTTTCAGCCAACATAAATAAATACTGTAATTTTTCGGCTTGTTCTTGATATTCTTTTTTTTCTAAATCTTTTTGCGTTCTTGTCATTTCAATTTGATCAAATGCCACTCGTAATGAAACGAGTAAGGGATGGTGGGGATTTGCCGTTACTGATGGACTGATACAGCTATCAAATTCATCGCGGGTCATTTGTGGGTTTAATTTACTTTTGCAAAGGGCGACGATTTCTTGAACTTTCACTTCTTGTTCAGCCATCATCTTTTCTTTAGCTTCAAATTCTTTCTGCTTCGACAATAAATAAATCTTTTGTTCAGCACTTTGATCTAAATTGCCAATATCTTTTCCCCAGTAACTTTTTTTATAGTCCGGCATAACTTCACGAATTTTCGAAAGTTCGGCCCGGCAGAGCTCGGAATTATCTGAGTCATAATAACTTTGTGCCAATTGAAATGACTGTTTAATGAATATTTGTTGTTCCTTTTTTAACTTATTATAAGGATCATTGGGATTTCCCTTCAGATCTGTATGATTGCTATTGCTTTTCGAGGACGGGTCTCCTTCCATAAGGGCACCCACGACTAAAAGAAGAGCTAGCACGCCAATGACGACTCGAAGTTTTTTTTCTTTTAACTTGCTCAATAAAGTTTCGGGCGCAACTTCTGGGAATTCACCTTCCACAGAGGGAGCGTAAGGATCTTTACCATAGACCGAAGGGTCGACCATTGGATAGGTCTCGGATTGAGAGTCGGGTAAACTCATTGAAGAAGATTCGGTCAAGGTCCTTGATATTTTATCATAATCCACCGTCTGAACTCTTTCAGCGAATCGGGGGTCATGCAATTCGAAATAAAATATATTATCAAGTACAGTAATTGCATCACCACTGCGTAAAGGAGTTACTTCAGTCGTCGATATATTATTCCCATTAACCAAAGTTCCATTCACGCTGCCCAAATCAATAATCCCATAAATCCCTTCGGTTTTACGAATTTCAAATTGACGACGACTGACACGTTGATCTTTAATTGGAATCGCACTCGATGGATCACGTCCAGCAAGCCAAATATCTCCACCTTCAAGGCGCAATAGTTGAAATGACTTATCATCATTATTGATGACCTTAATGAACGGAATTTGTGTTAATTTACCGACAAATGTCCGATCCTCATTAAAATCGCCATTGTCTGTAATGGAACTTATTTCGTTGCTGGGAAACGAAGCTCCAACTTGGGCAGGACTTTCTCGTGTAAACGCAAATTCGTAAGGTGGAATATGAAAAATATTTGATTGGTCTAAAATTAAATTTTGTACTTTGTCATTTTGAAAAAGCACTTCTCCGAATCGAGATAAGACCTCCAGAACCCATTGATTCTGGTGGAAGGAAAGACGAAAGTGTTCCCGAGAAATAGTTTTTTCTGCGAGCAAAGGGATATCACAATCCTCTTTTCTTCCCCCAAGATAAGATTTTTTCTCATTCAGTACGATATCATGAATAATTTTTCCGTTATGTTTCACTTTTAACTGTGCCATTTAAAACCTCCCCTCGAGTCCCAAATTGCACTCGCGAAGATATTTTTCGGCCTCTTCATATTTCTCGTAGCTGGCACGATCACCTTGCGCCAAAACCAAAACTTGCGTTAAAAATGATTTACATAAACGGTAATTTTTTTTCTCTTTGCTTTTTAAGCCTTCAATAAAATTGAATTCCATTAGCTTTCTATGCTTAATCATGGCTTGTTCGTAATACTTGCGAGCCTCGATATGCTCGGGATTTAAATTTAATACAATTCTAAAATACTCTTTGGCGCGCAGATATTGGCCTTTTTGATAATCCCGGAATCCTTTAATAAAATTCTCTTCAGCGCGTTTGTTGGTCAGGCTATTTTTTTTGTTAACTCGCGCTTCTAAAATTTCAATCCGTTCTTGTGAGTCCTGCAAATCTCTCTCGATGACTTCGCTGCCACGAATGGATAATCCTTTTTTTGATTTTTTAGGCGAGTTAAATAGAAGAAAATAAGCTGCAACCCCAATGATTCCAACAATAAGAAAAAATCGCATACGATTACTATTCGCAGCCGCCGGCTGTGGCTGTGGGAATTGAGCTGAAGGCATGGGTCGTGGTACAAAAGGCGGAGGGGCTTTAACCATATTATGAGAGGGATTAGCTACAACCAAAGGATTTTTTTTCGGTTGAACTGTTTTTTGACGAAAGTGAATTTCAGTTTCACCAATCGTCAATATGCAATCTGCACTAATTTGTTGAAATTCAACCTTAGTTCCATCAACAAGAACGTAATTTTTTTGACTTAAGTTTACGAAAAAGATTTGCCCATCAGAATTTCTAATCTCAGCGTGCACGCGACTGACTCGCAAATCCTGAGAAAGAACAACTTGGTTTTCAGTTCCCCGCCCAAGCGTAACCGAAACTTTATCAAAGGAAAACTTTTGACCCGCATGCGGTCCTTTAATCACTTCTAAGTCATAGGCTATTATTGGAACGACCTTGGGGGCAGCACTCATTCTGTCGCTCCCCCTTGATTTGGCAATACAGTAACCAAGTAGTAACTCACGTTATTTGCGCTCATGAAAGCCTGGCACTGAATAACACACATCAATCCGTTAAACTCGAGGTGATCAGAATGAATTCCATAAGGGTTTTCACGGGATTTACCCATCAGATGATCAATATTTTGTTGAAGAGAATTATCTGGAATTGCAGACAAGCCATTTTGTTGCATTGACGCCAATGAAACTCGTGACAGTTGCTCAAATCCAGGGTTAGCCGAAATGATTCGTCCTTCATGGGAAATCGCTAAGCATGGGGCCCCAATCATCTTCATCAAATTATCAGCTTCGCCATCTTTGTTTTCAGTGGTGCCCGCATTGGCAGGAGCGCCGTTGTCTCCACTATGAATATACCTTGTTAATACGCTATTCATGTTTGCTATTAGATTTTGCAAAGGCTCAAACTGAAATGTCATTTGTAAATCTGCACGTTTTTCACGAAGAGCCGCATCTAATTGAAAACTTAAATTCTTTATAGGAAATTCAACAAGTTTATAAATAAAGAAAAAGAGAAAAAACCCTACGAAAGAGGCAATCATAAGCGTCTGCATAAATAGACTGATGGTTTTTCCCTCGTCAAAAGCCAGTGAAGAAATATCATAAATCACAATGGCATGGGCTTTTACCTTCATTTCTCCGCTTTCAACATCATAAGCTTCTATAGGAGCGCTAGCACCAATCGTCGACGAGTCAATTTCCAAGGTAACCGCTCGGCGCTCTTTTCTTACCCGTTGTACGAAAGAAGAATCTGAACTTCTACCGGCCTTGGTTGATGGAGCAAGAATCATCCCGTCTGCATCTTGAATAATAAAGACAGTTTTCACTCCCTCTTCAACTTCAGCCGAATATGTACTTAAGGCACCCGAGCTTTCAACAAGAGCTTTTTTGTTCGTTGCTGCAAGATTTCTAGCCAATGAAGAAGCGCGATTTCGACTTTCTTTAATAATACTTGTTTTGGCTAACTGGGACATTGGTATCATCGAAAGCAAGGTCACAATAAAAATAAATGCCGCTACAAATCCCGTCAGCACCCACTTGAAATCAAACAACTGCGCTAATTTATAGACACCCGGCAAAGCCGCTTTTTCAATATAAGATTTAAATTGCTCGACGATTCCAGCCGCTAAACCCGAGTGAGCGGACGCTGTGGATTCCGGCGATGGATTGGTCTGTAAATAAGCTTGAAGGTTTGGCGAAAGATGCGGCTGGGGCACGTTTTCCATTTGTAAAGCAGCATTTCCAGCGGTAGGAAAATTTGACGACATTGGCACGGGAAAAGAAGAAGTCGAGCGTACTGTCGGTTTTATTTCCTGAGCTGGAATTATATCCATTAAAATTTCATGAAGACTAAATTTCTCGCCTAACTGTAAAATACTATTCTGAATTTTTATTCCATTAACATAAGTTCCATTGCTGGATTTCAAATCCACGATCATGATCTTGTCTTTAAAAATATGAATTTCACAGTGAGCTTTAGATACCCCTTGGGCTAAAATTTTAATGTCAGCCTGAGCCGCACGGCCAAGAATATTTTTGCCATTTCGTAAGGGAAATATTTGCCCAGCTTGTGGACCATTTAAAATTCTAATGGCCCACATAAAGTTCATCCCCTTCTTGAATCTTTAAGCGAGTTATTGTTCCGGAAGGAAGTTCAAAAACAGAATCAGCTCCCCAGATCGGCAAAACTAATCTCCAGGGTTTAATTTCTTTTTTAAGCGACTTCACTTTCAAATTCGCATCAACAAACACGCAATCAATAGCAAACTTCATAAAGCAAGTGTGAATGCTTTTGCATCGATGAATCCATAGGCCTTGATCCATGGAAAAATTTCTTCGACCCATGAGCCCCAATCCACGCGCGAAAAAATTTTCTGCGACCTCGAGCCGAGAGGAAATTAAAATATTTTGTGTTTTATTTCCCAACGTTGACATCTTCATTTGCCCCCGTACATGAATGAAATTGCCACTGGACCAAACACCATAATAAAAACAGCTGGAACAATAAAAACCATCATCGGAATCAAAAGCGCCTGAGACGCTCGAGCTCCTGCCTTTTCGGCGCGAACAAATCGTTCCAGTCTCATTTGTACAGTTTGCTCTTTTAGCACTCGGGAAATGGGAGCACCGCTAGCTTCCGAGTCGACCAAAACAGCGACAAAACTTGTCACTTCGGACATATCCAATCGTTCGGCAAATTCTTTGAGCGCGGTGGCCTTGGCTGCTCCCAGCTGAACGTCTTTCAAGACAAGAGATAATTCTTCAGCCAATACACTTTTTTTCACTTCGGCTTTGTCGACTAGCATTTGTATCGCCGCAAAAAAATCCAATCCAGCCTCGACAGACAAGGCCAGCAGGTCAATATAAAAGGGCAAATGTTCCCGAACATTTTGAGTGCGAATTTTTTTCTGAGCACTCGCATCCATGATCGGTGCATAAAAACCAAAAGGCATCATAGCTAAAATTGCTAGATAACTTAAATCCAACTCTAAAGCGAAATTCATCACTAAAACAAATAGCGGAATCATGATTCCCCAAAGAATTTGCATGCCGATAAATTCATCTTCGTTCAAAATTCTCGAGATCCCTGCTGTTTTAATAATTTGTTTAATTCTTTTTCGATAGGTCAAATTTTTAATTCGCAAAGCATGTTGCAAAGTGAATTGATGAACAAGTGGACGAGACATTTTGATCAAAGCACGATCGGTTTTTTCCGGCTCGCTATTGTTCGCCCAAGAAAGATTTTGTTTGTCTGCGTTATTTGACATCAACGCAGAAATAAATAAATAAACGGATAAACCGCCAAATAAAAGTCCACCGTATAGTAAAAAACCCGGGCTTCCCATTTCGTCCTCTTTGTGGTCAATTTAAAATATGCACCAACTCGTTTTAGCTTCCGAGTCTCCTCGCCGAAAACAATTACTCAAAGATGCCGGTTTTCAGTTTGAGACTCTCTCTATGAAAGTATCGGAAATTCCTGGAAAAAATTTGACGGTCGATGCGAAAATATTAGCAAATGCGAAAGAAAAATCCGAAAGCGCCTGGACTCGACTTAAGTCGACAAAAAACAGTCCTTTCGTCCTGCTAACTGCAGATACCGAGGTTGTACTCAACGACGAGCTTCTTGGCAAACCAGCAGATATCAAAGCAGCCATCCAAATGATTTCGCAACTTTCTGGCAATATTCATCAAGTAAAAACTGGACTTTGGCTTCGTGAAAGCCCAAGTGGAAAAGAAGTATCCCATATTGAAACAACGATCATTCATTTTAAAAAATTAGATTCAAAAACAATTGAAGATTATGCTTCTTCTCGAGAAGGCTTGGACAAAGCAGGAGCTTACGCCATCCAAGGTCAAGCTTCGCAATTCGTTGAAAAAATTGTTGGTAACTACGACAATGTTGTAGGGCTTCCTGTTCAAGCATTAAAAAAAATCTTAAACGACCAGGGCTGGATTATCGAGAAGGCGTGAGACAAAAGTGGAATCAAGATTAGAAATTCAAAATTGGTTGAATAAAAAATTATCCGAATTAGAACGCCCCTTGAATTCCGTGATGATACTGGCAGCATCAAAACTTCAACCCACCACAAAGATTTTGGAACTGCACAAAAGCGGGCAAATGGATTTCGGCGAAAATTATGTGCAAGAAGCGCTGTTCAAAATGGAAGAACTTAAAAAGCATTCTTTACATTGGCATTTGATTGGTCACTTACAAAAAAATAAAGTGAAACAAGTCGTAGGTGCCTTTGATTTAATACATTCGATCGATTCATTAGAGCTCGCCGAAAAAGTAAATACTCGAGCCAAGGAACTTGGTCTGAAACAAAAAATACTTTTACAAATTAATCAAGCCGAAGAAAAAATGAAGACTGGCTTTCAGCCGGATAGTTTTATGAAAGATTGGGAACATTTGGAAAAATTTTCGTCTTTGCAGATTTGTGGCTTGATGTGCCTACCCCCTCTTTTTGAAGAAGCAGAAAAAACGCGGCCCTATTTTAGTTCCTTGCGAAACCAACTCGAAGTTCTTCGAAAAAAGGCAAATACCAAATTGCACCCTCTGAATCATTTATCTATGGGAACGAGTCATGATTATCAAATTGCCGTCGAAGAAGGTTCGACCATCCTTCGACTGGGAGCAATCTTGTTTGGCGAACGAATCATTCAAGCGAAAGGAAATTTGTGAATCCACTTACAAAATCAAAAAAAATAGGATTTATCGGCGCCGGAAATATGGCTCAGGCGATGATTAAGGGAATGCTTGAATCTCATTTGACAAATGCCGATCATCTTTTTGTTTCCAATCGAACCCCCGGCAAACTTAAAAAAATTTCTGAAAATTATAAAATCAATATCTGTCAAAGCAATGAAGAGTTGGTCGAAAAATGTGACATCGTCATTCTAGCAGTTAAGCCACAAGACTTAGTTGTTGCCGTTGAACCGATTATACAAATTTTTCTTGAAAAACAAATTGTCATCAGTCTTGCTGCTGGAATCCAAATGCAAACTCTAGAAAAATATTTACCACACTGTCGCGTTGTTCGTTTGATGCCAAATACACCCTCGATCATCGGTCGTGGCACTATTGGTTTTTTCCTCAATGAGCCGGACGAAGGACTGGAAACTCTTCTTGAAGATTTATTTTCACCTCTTGGGTCCGTTATGAAACTTCAAGATGAAGATCAATTTGAAGCCTTCATGATTGCTTGCTCATCAGGAACAGGATTTGTTTTCGAATTAATGACCTACTGGCAAGAGTGGATTGAAGAACATGGTTTTGATCCTGAGGTTGCAAAAGTGATGACGATTGAAACATTTTTAGGAGCATCAGAACTGGCTTTGAAAACTCCGGACCTAAGTCTTGAGGAACTCCAATCAAGGGTAACTTCAAAAAAAGGCGTAACTGCCGCTGGACTTGAGTCCATGAGAGAACTTGAAATCGAACGTGCTCTTCGTGTCAGTTTTGAAAAAGCGGCATTAAAAAATAAAGAAATGGCCAGAATAGTGAAATAATTTTCACCTTGCGCTCACAGGCGAAAGTCCCGTATCCTTAAATTGTATTTAGTTTTTCATTCTTCTTTTCATGGAGGAAATAAGATGAAGATTTCACCAATTGATCTCACTCATAAAACTTTCAATAAAAAAATGATGGGCCTTGATCCAGATCAAGTGATGGAATTCCTACATCAAGTCTCTTCCCAAATGGAAGTTCTGCTTCATGAAAGAAATAACCTTCGCGAAACACTTCGCGAACGAGAACTCAATCTGCTGGAATACAAAGAACGCGATAAAGTTCTCAAAGACACAATTGCTACAGCCTCTCAGATGGCCGAAAGAATGCGCGGTGACGCTGAAAGAGAAGCCAAGCTTATCATTGCCGACGCTCAACAAAAATCAGAACTCATTATTCGCGACGCTCGCGATTCATTAAAAAAGATGTATCAAGAAGTAACTGACCTTAAGCGTGCCCGCTTGCAATTTGAAGCAAACTTAAAAGCCTTAGCCCAAGCTCACTTAAGCATTTTGGATCAAGGAGAAAAATATTTACCTCAAGTGCAGTTGCCAAATCATTCAATTATAAATGGACCGCGCACTTCCGAGATTTCGCCATTGTCTTCGAATCCATAAAAAAATTATTTTTGGTTTGAAGGGATTCTTAGTGCCTTTAGGGCTCTGAGATTTCCTGTCCTTCTTTGTCCAAGCGCGCCCATCCATGGGCTCCAGCTTGCGTGCATCCTGCACCGCTGAGGCTTGGACAAAGAAGGACAGGAAATCTCAGCGCCCTACCCCACTTAAATTAAGTTCAAAACAAAAATGATTTTTTTATGGATTCGAAGACAAAGGGGAAATCAATGCGGAATTCGGGTTTTTGCCCACACGCAAATTGAAGCCTGCTGCTAAGAAGAAAAAGAAAAAGCGGAAATAAGTTTTTTTAATTTACGTTGAGTGAAGGATTAAGAATTTCTGTGTTTCCTTCTCCAAAGCCTCAGCGGTGCAGGATGCACGCAAGCTGGAGCCCATGGATGGGCGCGCTTTGGAGAAGGAAACACAGAAATTCTTAATCCGCTTCCCAACGCAAAAAAAACTTATTTCCGCTTTTTCTTTTTCTTCTTAGCAGCAGCCTTCAATTGAATACTCATTTCGGTGTCGTCGAGTTGCGTGCGCACATCACGTGAACTCGGAATTGGCTCGGATCTTTTCAGCCTTACTGGACGTGGTGGTGGTGGAGGCGGTTGAAACATTTCCTGATCGACTCCGTCTTCGACTTCTTCATTAAAATCTTCTACTTTTTGATCCGTACTTAGCCTGGCTCCTTCATTTATGGGAACCGAAAGTCGATGAATGGCTTTTTGAGTTTCAGTAAGATCAAAGGCAATTGATAGTACTGTACCAAGAGTAAGACCATTGGAATAACTTAAGCCATAAAATGGATAGGCAATTTTAAATCCCAATTTTATTCTTCCCGCTAAATCATGCTCACTCCATAAACGAAATTCAGCGACTGCTGGGTTTACACTGTAAAAACTATTGCTTCCGCCATTTACTCTTTGAATAAAAGCATTTCTTTTTGTCTCCGCGCTCCCTTTGTCGGAATCATCCATCACTGAGTGAAATCCGCCAACTTCTCCGCCAAAAGAAAATCGATTCAATTTCATTCCTGCACCCAACTGATACAACAACAATCCGGAACGACCTTCCATACGATAATTAAAACCACTTTGCCCATACCAAATAAATTTATTTTTTCGATTCTCAATTCCAAGCAAGCCGATGACTTGCGGTACACCTTCCGTATTCAAAGAACTATCTTGGCTCATTTTTATATTTTCCAGGGGAAAAATAAGTCCCACTTCACCAATCGTATTGAAAATGCCGCCGCTAGAAAGTAAAGCGTCCGCTCCAATGTGAATTTCCGGAATGCTCGAGTTGTTTCTTGTCGCATCGACATTTTTACTTTGCGATGTCGAAATCATTAATTCGGAGGACAAATTCCACTTTTCTCCGTAACCATAACGCAATCCCAAAGGAGTCTTAATTATTTGATAAGAAGCTCCTGAAGTTAAGTTACGAATGGCGCTGCTCGAATCAAAATTTGAAGTTGAGGACATATAGTCAAAACCAGCCCCAAATTCCAACCTTCCCTGATGATAATCTTTAAATTTCGTCAAAGAGAGCGCTTCGCTGAGTGTCGAATCTAGCAATAGCAGAACATATAGAGGTAGAACAAGTTGTCGTAACCGCATTTGACTATCATAACAGTCTGAAGACAGAGGTAAAGTTTTGTCTGATTCCCTAAAAAAATCCCAACTTACGGTAATTTTCATGACGGTCTTCATTTATCTGGTGGGATTCGGCATCATTATTCCAATAATTCCCATCTTAAGTCGAGAACTTGGTGCTACCCCAACTGAAGTGGGCTTATTGATGGCTATCTACTCTTTGGCTCAATTTATGTTTTCTCCTTTTTGGGGAAGATTGAGCGATCGACTTGGCCGCCGGCGTATTTTGTTATTTTGTATGTTTTGTGAAGGCCTGTCTTACTTGCTCTTTGCTTTTTCTCACACCCTGCCCATGATCTTTCTTGCCCGCGGCTTAGGTGGTTTTTTCGGAGCCAGCATTTCAACGGCCTCTGCAGCTATATCTGATGTCACTTCTGAACAAAATAGATCAAAAGGAATGGCTCTTGTCGGCGCTGCCTTTGGCTTAGGTTTTATTTTTGGACCCGCCATCGGTGGACTTTTGGCTAGCTACGCTCACTTAATTTCCGATGCTCCTTATTTTAAAGCTAGCTTTGCGGCCTATGTTGTTTCTTTGATCTGTTTTTGTAATTTTATTTTTATGTGGTTTAAATTCAAAGAAACTTTAGTTCAAAAGCAAGCTCATCCGGCTGAAAAAAAATCACGATTAATAAAAATCTTTCAAAGTTTAAAACTTACGACCGTAGGTCCTTTGATGTTTATTTTTTTTATAGTCTCAACGGCAATGGCAACAACAGAAGCTACACTCATTTTGTACATGGCTGAAAAATTCCAATGGGGTATTGCCGAAGTCAGTTGGGGCTTTGTCTATGTTGGAGTTGTCCTTGTTTTCACTCAAGGATATCTTGTTCGTAAGCTTTTAGCTAAAAAAGGCGAACGAAGCGTCTTGCTTACCGGGCTGATCCTTTTCACCTTAGGATTGGCCGGAGTTGCAGTAGCACCAACTGTTTTAGTTTTAGCAATTCCTATTACCTTACTTTCGATTGGCAATGGCTTATGCACTCCATCGATCATGGGCAGTATCAGCATATTAACTTCAAAACACGAACAGGGTGAAAAGTTAGGCTTAACTCAAAGCCTCTCTTCTTTGGGACGAATTTTGGGTCCACCTTTAGGTGGCTATGTTTTTGGTCATTGGATAATCCAAGCACCTTTTTTAGTATCTGCCGGATTGTCTTTCCTGGGATTTTTGATGTGCGTGAAAATTTACACTTCTATTCCTCAGTCAGGTCAAAAAAAGGAAGCAACGATATGAGCTCACTTATGGGACTCGGTTTTTTTCAGTTTGATAATTTGCTTAAAAATAGAGTGCCATTTGCGCTGCTCAGCTATGGCGTGGATTTTGTCGGATTTGATCAAGGAATTTTTCAAAAACATTTAGAAAAAAATCTAGTTTTACTTGAGCCAAAAGAAACTTTTTCTTATATTGAAACTCAAAAATTTGCCAAAGAGCAGTCGATGGTATTGGTTTGCTCTTCGGGCGAAGTTTCGGAGAAATTCGCAAAAAAATTAGAAGCCTCGGGCTATAAAAATGTTTTTTTTGTAAGCGGTGGTTATAAAAAACTCATTGAAGAAAAAAATAACAATCTTTAGGACATCCACAGATTGCTATTTATCCTAGACTCTGAACAAATTTTACAAAAACTTCTTTCAATGACTTCAATGAAGTCGCTAACACTTCACTTGAGTTGTCTTTTGCATCAACCCAAACTGCGTTACGAAACATTCTCGACATCATTGAATTCACTTTAGGTGTATACCCAAGCTGTTTTAAAAGATTTTGAACATCGAATGCAGCATTGATCAGTTTTAAATATTGTTCACTCTGGGCTAGGTTAATTTTCTCAGATTCGACATTCCATCCCTTAAGCAACATCAAACCAGCAGCTATTTTTCCTTTTTTTATTTCTGAAATTTCACTTAATACGACTGCTACCATGAAGTTATGTCGAGCTTGCAATAATTTAATCGCAGTAGATTCATGAGTCAAAACTTCACGTTCATATTCAGGAATGCCATTCAATTGAATTTCACCTTTGTTAATCGCGGCCTTTTTCATTAAGGCAGAAACGATGATTTTATACATTGAAATTTTGTCTTCTTCTTTCAATTTATTTTTAATAATATATTCGTCTTGCTTACGATTTGTTTGGTGTAAAGCGACAGCAATCGCATTCAAACAGGCCTCTTTATTCTCTTCAGTACCTTCATAGGCTTGATCAAGAGGCTTAGCATCCACTTCCGAGGTTAAAAATTCGCTAACATCTTTAAAAAACTCTAAGGTGGCTTGATGAATTAAATGATTTTTTTTCTCTTCACTTTCATCTTGTCCCATGCCGCTGTACAGTTGATATTCAAAAGAAATAAAATATTTAGTGGCTTCGACAATTTTTCTACCAGAAGAATGAGCTCTCCAAAGTTCACGTAAGGCTTCTCTTCTTTGAATTGAAGAATCGCCCAGTTTTGCAGCATCGTAAAGTTCACCCGTTACGTCGCTCATTTTCTTCGTTCGTCCATTCATTTCACTTGTTACAGTAGACATTCCAGCCGTGATGTCTTTCATTGCTCCGGTAATTTCGGCCATCTTTTTAGTTGTTTCATTCATTTCACCTGTGGTCTCGCCCATTTTTTTCGTATTGTCTTCAAGGCGAGCGGTAGAATCATGCATCTCGGTCAGCTGTTTTTTCATATCACAAGCGACCAAGCCCAGAACCATTGAACCTATAACAGCTAAATACCTAGATTTTTTTTTCATAAATCCTCCACGGCTATTGCACCGTCAAACATATAGACAACAGACCTAAATTCGGCAAATTTACCGCCTTAGGCCCAAAGATAAGCTCTTTGAAGGTCTTTCAAATTAAATTGATCACCTTGGAAGCCTAATATTCAATGATTACGCCAAAAATCTGAGGCTCCGCCAGCAGAGAGGTCCGGTGTCACCCCTTGAGCTTAGTTCACAAATAAGGTACGAAATAGCATGGCCGAAAAACTGAATGACAGATACAATTCCTCGGATGTTGAGACCCGCATTTACCAATGGTGGGAATCCTCGGGGTTTTTTAAAGCCCAAGATCAATCCACCAAACCTCCGTTTAGTATAATTTTACCCCCGCCCAATGTAACTGGCTCCCTGCACATGGGACACGCACTGGATCACACCATACAAGATTTGCTTATTCGCTGGAAACGCATGTGTGGTTTCAATGCGATGTGGTTGCCGGGCACAGATCACGCGGGAATCGCCACACAAATGGTCGTTGAACGTGAACTTAAAAAAGAAAATCTAAGTCGTCATCAATTGGGCCGTGAAAAATTTGAAGAACGAATTTGGCAATGGAAAAACCAATATGGCGATCGCATCACCAACCAAATGCGCCGGTTGGGTGATTCTTGCGATTGGGATCGAAATACTTTCACACTCGATGAAGGTGTATCCAAAGCCGTTCGCAAAGTTTTTGTAAGTCTTTTCAAAAAAGGCTGGATCTATCGTGGGCAAAGGTTGGTCAATTGGAGTGGCCCACTGGAAACTGCGATTTCTGATCTTGAAGTTGAACACAAACAAATCAAGGGTGCGCTTTATCATATCAATTACCCTCTCGAGGACGGCAGTGGTTTTTTAACTGTGGCCACCACTCGTCCCGAAACTCTTCTGGGTGATACCGCAGTTTGTGTCCATCCCGAGGATGAGCGCTATCAGCACCTCATTGGAAAAAATGTCATTCTACCGCTGATCAAACGTAAAATTAAAATTATTGCTGACGTTTATGTTGATAAAGAATTTGGCTCTGGAGTTGTTAAAATCACTCCGGCCCATGATTTTAACGATTACAAAATCGGCAAAACTCATCATCTTGAGATGATTAATATTTTAAATAAAAAAACTGAGCTCAATGAAAACGCTGGTCCTTACAAAGGAATGAAAGTTGCGGAAGCTAGAAAAAAAGTGATCGAAGATCTAAAATCTCTTCAGCTTTTAGTTAAAGAAGAACCCCATCTTCATTCCGTTGGTCATTGCTCTCGCTCTGGCGCTGTGGTTGAACCTTTTCTTTCCGAACAATGGTTCGTGAAAACAGAAATGCTTGCGGTTCCTGCAAAACGCGCCGTCGAAAGTGGTACGATTCGTTTTGAACCCGAATCATGGACCAAAGTTTATTTACATTGGATGAACATCATCGAAGATTGGTGCATTTCGCGACAACTTTGGTGGGGTCATCGCATTCCCGCATGGTTTTGTGAAGATTGTGAACATTTGAATGTTGCAGAAATTGCCCCTGATCATTGTGAAAAGTGCCAAAGCAAAAAAATAAAACAAGATTCCGATGTTCTAGACACATGGTTCAGTTCAGGTCTTTGGCCATTTTCAACTATGGGCTGGCCCGAAGATACTGAAACTCAAAAAACTTTCTATCCCACAAATACCTTAGTGACCGGTCACGATATTATTTTCTTTTGGGTCGCGCGAATGATCATGCTGGGCCTTGAATTTAAAAAAGATGTCCCTTTCCGGACCGTTTATATTCACGGTTTGGTGCGAGATTCTCAGGGTCAAAAAATGTCAAAAAGTTCAGGCAATGTCATAGACCCTGTCGAGATGATTGACAAGCACGGCGCTGATGCGCTTCGTTTTACTTTACTTGCCCATTTGCATTCAGGAAAAGATTTAAAATTTTCCGAGCAGCGCCTTGAAGGCTACCGTAATTTTATGAATAAAATTTGGAATGCGGCTCGTTTTGCTTTAACTCATCTCGAGGATTTCACAGCGCCGAAAGAAGGATCCAAAGCTGTTCCTGCGCGCTCCGAGATCAGTGTCTTTGATCAATGGATTTTATTTAAACTTGATGAAGTTGAAAAAAAGATTGAAGAAAATTTTGAAAAAGAACGCTATTCAGATGCCGCAAATGCTTTATATCATTTTATTTGGTATGAATTCTGCGATTGGTACATTGAATTGATCAAACCGATCTTAGGCGGCAATAACCCTCAAGAGCGGGCTGCGACTCAATTGGTTTTAGCTCAAGTGATGAATCGCTTTATTCGTTTGCTTCACCCCTTCTGTCCTTTTATCAGTGAAGAAATTTATCAAAAACTTCCTATCAAAAATAAAGCCTGCATTATTGATCAATATCCAAATGTTAGAATTGATAAAGATCTTTTGGCCTTAGGCTCTGCCCAAGCTGGGCTTGAAATTGACTTGGTTAAAGAAGTCATCACCGCAATTCGAAATATTCGCGGTGAAAACCGCCTCAGCCCCGCTTTAAAGATGAAAGCCCGATTTGGAGTCGCAGACGAAATGACTCAAAAAATTCTTGGCAATAATAAAACGGCTATTATGACTTTGGCTCGTCTCGATGAATTCACCGTTGGTGACGATGGAAATCTTTCCAAATGTGCCGTAACACAAGTTGTTCTCAAAGGAGCCAGTGTAAAAGTTATTCTGCCGCTGGAAGGTCACGTTAATTTTGACGAAGAAATTAAACGCATTCAAAAAACTATCGAAAAATTGCAAAAAGACATCGGTCAGCTCACGCAAAAGCTATCTAACGAAAAGTTTGTTGCTAACGCCGACCCAGACGTTATCACCGCCGATCGCGCTTTACTTGCCCAATCAAAACAACAAATCGCTTCCCTACACGAAGCCCTCATTCGTTTCGAATCCTAATGAAAATTTTTTAATTTAAAGAGTTTCTATGATTCTAGAGACAGGTACAAGAAGCTTTGCCACTTTCGAGGCCGGCGCATTTGTAAGTTCGGCCGTTCCGGTTCATTTCCAGATCAGCGAGTCGATTGTTCTTCTCGGTAAAAACTAATTCTTCGCCATTTTGAAAATAAATTCTTTCACCTTTTTCACGCAGAAAGACTTTTCCCTCTTTTTCCAAAGAAGCTATGTAAGACTCTTGAGGATCTACTGATACTTCTTTTCCCAAAGGAATTGGCACCGGAAAATTTTCTTTGTCGACACCATAATACTTTAAGCGTTTCACAATACGATCATCACTGTCGTATTCCATTTCGATGCGAATTCGTCTTTGTTCACCGTTTGGCAAAGTCACATGGGTATTTGACCAGTCTTCAGAGCGAATGGCCGGGTCACCAATTTCATTTCTAACCGAGGCGATTAAATTATCCAATTTTGCGTCTCTTTGATCTGAATCAATGGCATTTTTTATATCTAAACAACTACCTAATCCTTTAAGCGCTTCCAGAAACTGCGATTGCACCAGGGCCTCATCGACTTTTTCGATTTCAGCCTCATTGTTTTCAACTTCAGTTTTTTCTAAGGATTCTTCTAAATTTTGATTTTGCTTGTTGGAATTTTGATCGGACATGGCCTCTTGCTCAGATATTTCGTCTTGATTTTCCAAGACGGTCTCGTTTGGTTTACTTTGGAAGGCTTTCCAAATAAAACCTCCCGCAACAACAACCAAAATAGCGATTAAAAGCTTCTTATTCAAACTCATGTTGCCAATCTTTCGATCTGATCGAATCTTCACAAATTTTACAATAGAGCTTTAAAATGTCAATCAACGAAGCTATTCATTTCTTGTACAAGTCATTTCCACTTCACTGCGTACACCGTCGCAATTTAATTTCAACAGCGTCGTCAAGACTTCTTCAGAACCTAAGCTCATAGGCCAAAGCCAACGGTAATCACAGTCTTGATAATTTCCCGGACTAAATTTATAAACACGATTTTCGCGTTCGATCGAAGCTTGCAGATCCTTCAATTTATATCTGAGCGGCAAAAGAGGAAATGGCCCTTCAGTGTGTTGAGTGGACTGCAACATATCTAAGGTCATAATTTGATTTTCAAATGTGGCCGTAGCTAAGAAGAAGTGTTCAGTGTCTTCGCCTTCACAATCATATTCTGTGATAGCCGCCGCATTTGCACCGACAATGTGAGTAAACGAAAATGCAAGATTCAGACAGCAGAAAAAAATAAATGACTTCATGGGGTCTCCTTTGTTTGTCGAAGGCGACAAAGCAAATCTTGGACCACCACGAGAGAAAAATTATTTAATTAAACCGATTTCGCGCAATCGCTGCATCAGGAAATCACCTGCAGTGATGTCGGCGTATTTTGCTCCAGCACCACGGCAGGAAGGCAAACAACTCAACATTGCTTCAGGATGTGGATGCATAAAGAAGGGCATTGAAAAACGGCTTTTCAGTTTTCCTTCAGGAGTGTTGACCACTTGATGAGTGGTTGAAGGAATCAGGTCATTGGTTAAACGAGCGAGCATATCACCGGCATCAACAATCAAAGTGTTGCGATCACTGACCACATCCAACCATTGACCATCGCGATCTTTCAGTTGCAGGCCAGAGGCCGTGGCGGCCGGAAGGATCGTGATAAAGTTAATATCTTCATGAGGAGCTGCTCGCAAACACCGTGGATCGACGCCTTCTCCGATCGGCGGATAATGTAGTAATCGCAAAATAGAATTTCCTGATTTAACCATGTCAGTTAAAAAATTCTTTTCCACTTGCAAAGGAAAACTGAGCGCTTCCAACATCACCAAACCCGCTTGTTCTAAAGAAGCATAAAGTTTAGAAAAAACATTTTCAAATTCTGGAATTTCTGCCGGCCAAATATTTGGAGGATAAAATTTAGCCATCCGATGGTCAGCAGGAAGTTCGCGGCCCACATGCCAAAATTCTTTTAAATCCATCACTGTGGAATCTTTAGCATGTTCTTGTCCGAAAGGAGTATACCCACGTTGTCCACCGCCAGCGGCAGAAACATAGGACATTTTTGTTTCTACAGGTAATTTGGAAAAGGACTCTAAAAGTTCGTAGGCTTTAGCTAAAAGATCCGAGCTTACGCCATGATCTTTTAATATGATAAAACCATAATCCTTAATGCCGGTGAACAGACCTTCGATAAATTTTTCTTTATCGGCCAAAGTGCCTTGGGAATAACTTCCTAAGCTCAAGGTTGGAACTTTTCTTAAAGTTTGAATTCGACCCGTTTCACTTGTGGTATTAAGGCTCATGTATGCTCCCCAAAAAATAGGTTTATATGCGACACGTCATAACCCAAAAACAGCCCTTTCCGCAAGAGGCTTTAATAAATTAACAGCAATTATGAAAGAATTTTAAAGACTAGCGCCTTGTCAGGACTCACATATTTGAAATGGATATCACCATCAAATAAGCGGAAAGCATGTTCATCGCGGTAGGGGGACTTTTGCTTTTCATAGCCACGATAAAGCAGGGGCCTTGGATCCAAACTTAAAGTTTCCTTAATGATTTCTCGTAAATTCGGATTTGATGATCGCTCTTGCCACGCAGCCAAAACCCCTTCAGCTTCAGGGGAAAAGTCGACTTCGACCACTTTTGGCAAGACCCCACATGTCCAACCGGCGGTAGCTTCGGGACGAGCTTCGATTTCGGGCATATAGGGTTTTATATCTAATATAGGTGTTCCATCCACCAAATCGATTCCGCGAATTTCTAAAGTGTCCTTGTCTATTTTAACTAGCTCTACCAGTGACAAACCAATTGGGTTTGGCCGATGGGGGGTTCTTGTCGCAAACAAACCCATGGGTTTTCCTTCCAACCGAGGCGGATGAACTTTAGCGTGAAATCGTGAAACCATGTTTTGATGAAACACAAAAATGAGCCAAATGTGACTGAAGCCCTCAAGCCCCGATAAAGATTCCTCGGGCTGAAGATCAGCGCGTATTTTCAATTTTGCCGTAGAGCTTTTGGCTAAGCCTGGCTGGCGAGGAACACCGAATTTTCCCTTGTAGCAAGAGTCAACAAAGCCAATAGGGTCGAAATTAAAGTTTTCAAGGTATTTAAGATCCATAAAACCTTTATAGCATAGCTCACTCAAACAAAGAAATTGTTTGAGTTTGCAGAGCGATCAGCCTAATTTTCAAGCTTCAGTAGGGAATTTTTACTTCATTTCTGGAGGCCGCTGAGTGAAATCCAATAGGTTTCTTTTCGCTCTCATGATCTTTGTAAGCCAAGTCTCTTTCGCCGGCTTGAAAGTAGGCCTGGTTTTAGATAAAGGCGGAAAAGACGATAAGTCTTTTAATACAGCTGCTTATCAAGGCGCTACTTTGGCCGAAAAAGATCATAAAATTGAGCTCAAATATGTTGAGGCCACAGACATCAATGCCCTTGAAAATCTCCATCGGCAGTTTGCTCAAAAAAAATATGATTTAATTATTGGTGTGGGCTTTGCTCAAGCGGAAGCGGTCAAAAAAACCGCGGCTCAGTTTCCCAATATCAAATTTGCCCTCATTGACGGCGAGGTTACGGCGCCTAATGTGCGCTCACTTATGTTTGAAGAACATCAGGGATCTTTTATCGTCGGTGCCATCGCTGCTCTTAAATCCAAATCAAATAAAATTGGCTTTATCGGAGGAATGGATATTCCTTTAATTCGTCGATTTGCCCTTGGCTATCAAGCGGGTGTTAAACATATAAATCCAAAGGCTGAAGTTATCGAAAATTTTATCGGGGTCACAGGTGAGTCCTGGAACAATCCCGCTAAAGCGAAGGAACTAGCACTTTCCCAAATTACTTCTGGCGCTGAAGTGATCTTTGTTGCTGCCGGAGCTTCAGGTTCGGGAGTTTTTGATGCCGTAGAAGAAAAAAAGAAATTCGCCATTGGCGTCGATAGCAATCAAAACTGGATGAAGCCGGGATTTATTTTGACCAGCATGCAAAAGCGTGTGGATTTAGCTGTCTACAAAGCGATTGAAGATACTCTGAATGGAAAATTCACCTCAGGGATTGTTCGTTATGGTCTTCCCGATAAAGGGATTGATTATGCTTTAGATAAATACAATGAAAAATTATTAACTGCAGAAATTCGCAAGAAAGTCGACGAATTAAAATTACAAATTTCTTCAGGAAAAATTCTGGTTCCTGACTATTATAAAAGTTCCAAAAAATAATGAACTCCGTTCCCGCTGTTGAATTTAAATCGGTCAGTCGAATTTATAATGTTCATCGCGCCAATGATCAGCTGTCCTTTTCTATGGCTGCTGGCTGCATTCATGGCCTTATCGGCGAAAATGGGGCTGGCAAATCCACCGCCATGAAGATGCTCTTTGGTTTAGAAAAACCAGATGAAGGGGAAATTTTAGTTTTTGGGAAAAAAGTTAATTTTTCTTCCGCAACGGCAGCAATGAATTCCGGCATCGCTATGGTCCATCAGCATTTCATGCTTTCGGAAAATGAAACAGCTTTAGAAAATTTCTTGTTGATGCGAAAAAATGTAAAAACTTTTGGTTGGCGAAACCACAAAGAAGAATTGCTTCAAGCTCAGGAGTTGTCGAAAAATTATGATTTTGAAATTCCGTGGCTGAAACCAGTTTGTGAACTTTCCGTAGGTGAGCAACAGCGTTTAGAAATTCTAAAAGCTTTATCTCGTCATGGAAAAATTTTGATTCTTGATGAACCCACGGCAGTTTTGACTCCGCAAGAAATTCAAGATTTATTTAAAAAACTACGTGAGTTGAAAAAACAAGGCCATACCATCATCTTGATTACTCATAAATTAAAAGAGGTTCTAGAGATTACAGATTCTATCACTGTCATGCGCCAAGGAAAAGTCACCACCAGTTTAAATACATCCGAAGCCAGCGTGGATTTTTTAGCTGAAAAAATGATCGGTCATAAAATGAGGGCAGCGGGGAACTTCGCTGAGGCTGGGGTCGCCTCCGCCACTACACCC
>ERZ1292625.147-Hain-H41-01um-R1-147-length-117087-cov-16_pt2 | contig 73935 bp, 70 predicted proteins | sample MGYA00564400_ERZ1292625 | MGnify/ENA primary metagenome ERZ1292625 (study PRJEB36523, sample SAMEA6512639) | groundwater metagenome | collected 2019-01-08 | study: AquaDiva: Metagenomics assemblies of 32 groundwater samples | reverse complement strand
CAGTGGTCGCCCACGGCCACGATTCGCGGCTTCATCGGCGCGTCCCCGCGCTGGAGCGGATCCGCGTGGAACGTGGAGGCGGACGGCGGCCTCATGGCCCTCATCGGCATCGCGCACTTCTGACAGACACGGCACGCCGTGTCCCTACGACGGTCTGATCTCTCTTCGAGAGTGACGACCGTCTTTTTTATTGAATAGACCACCCTCCTACATCCTCCCTCCTCATGTAATGAGGGAGGACTTTTAAAACCCCCTCATTACACGAGGAGGGAGCAGGGGGTGGTCTACGTCCGTACCGACCGATATCCTGCCCGCATGTCGGCATTCATCGGTCACGCGACGATTAGACGCTTCCTTGAGCGTGCGGCGGCGCACCCCGCACCGGGATATCTGTTTCACGGTCCCGACGGCGTCGGAAAGCGCGCTGTCGCGCGCTGGTTTGCAGAAAAACTTCTGGCATCTGACTTCAGACTTCTGACTTCTCTCACTTCTCATCCCGATTACATCCTCCTCAAACGCGGAGAAGGAGAACACGTCATTCCCGTCGAGTCGGTGCGCGAGTTGGTCGCGCGCATGCACCTGACGTCCGCGTGCGGCGGCCGCAAGATCGCCGTCATCGAAGACGCCGAAGCCTTGAACGAGGCGGGCATGAACGCGTTGCTCAAGGCGGTGGAGGAACCGGACGGCGCCGCGACGTTCGTGTTCGTCGCCGAACAGCCGGATCGGTTGCCCGCGACGTTGCGTTCGCGTCTCGTGTCCATCGCGTTCGGCCCCGTCGCTTCCGACGAGCTCCGCGCTTGGCTCCGTACGCAGACCGATGACGCGAACGTGATTGAGCGCATCGTCTCTGCCGCGCGCGGCAGACCGGGACTGGCAACGCGCCTGCTTCAAGATTGGGACGGGTGGAACGCGAGGCAGACCGAGGCGAGGAGTCTGCTCGCGGTCATGGCCTCGGGTTCGCTCGCTCGCGCGCTTGGTGAAATCGAACGTCTCTCAAAGCGTCTATCCGTTTCCCCCGATTCGGAAACCGCGTGGCGCGAGCTCTTATCCGACGCCGAACGCCTGTTGCCGGAGGTTGTAGGAAACGATCCGGCGGCCTTTTCGAGACTCGGAAACGGCATCATATTGGCGCGTCGATTTGTGGGCGGACCGCTCTCGCCGCATCTCGGGCTTGAATGGACGCTCTTGGCACCGTATTATGATGGGGACATTCCATCCTATTTGCATCCACAATATTTATGAACATTCAATCCCGCGTCGGTTTGTTGGTCGCGCCGCTCGCCGTGCTCGTGTTGCTCGGCCAGGGTTGCGGAGGCGGTGCGCAAAAAGCGTCCGGCTCCGACGGCGGTCTTTTTAAAACGTCGGACGGCGGCGATACCTGGCGTCAGCTCCAGATCATCAACGTCGGTTCCAAGCGCGCGAGCATCGCGGACATGGGCATCGTGAGCGTGGTCGTCGATCCGCAGGATCCGCAAGCCGTGTATGCGGGGACGGTCGAGAACGGCGTGATCTCCTCGCTTGACGGAGGCGACTCGTGGCAGCCGGCGGCGGGCCTGTCCGCCGGACGCGTGAACGCGATCGTCGTTGACGCCAAAAATAAATGCACCGTGTACGCCACGCTGTCGAATCAGATCATGAAGACGACCACCTGCGGTCGCGACTGGACGCGTGTCTTCTTTGATCCGCGCGCGATCACGTTTACGGCGCTTACCGCCGACTGGTTCAATCCGCAAATCGTGTATGCGGGAACGAGCGACGGCGACGTGCTGCGCTCGGACAACGGCGGCGAGTCGTGGCGCTCGGTGCGCCGTGTGGAAGGCGTGCGCATCAATCAACTCGTGATTGATCCGCGCGATTCGCGCATCATCTACGGCGCGACCAACTCAGCGGGGATCCTAAAAACCACCGACGGCGGACAGAATTGGATGTTGATCAGAAACGAACTGCAGGATTTTTCCGATGCCCGACGGGTCAATCTGATCGTGCTTGATCCGAATACCGCGAACCGCGTGTACGCGATTTCTAAATACGGGATCGTCGCATCCGACGACGGGGGAGCGACCTGGAGAGGGCTTCAGCTCCCGACGCCTCCGGGTTCCGTCGACATGAAAGCCATGGCGGTTCATCCCAAAGACGCGAGGCGTCTCGTGTACGCCACCGACAAGGCGGTGATCTGGAGCATCGACGGCGGACAAACGTGGACCACCAAGAAGCTCCCGACCTCGCGCGGCGCCGCGTACATGACGTACGACGATGCGGACCAGCCCTCGCTTTTCCTCGGAGCGACTCCGGCGGCGAAATAAATAAGAGAGCAGTAAGCAAAGAGCAAAGAGCAGCTTCAAAAGGCTGCTCTTTGCTCTTTGTTCTCTGTTCTTTGAGATTGACGTCACGCGTCGTCCGAGGCAAAGTACTGCGCATCAGTATGAATAGAATCGAAGAACACAAAGCGGAGTTTCAGGCGGCGCTTGATCACTTGCAGAAAGAGCTGTCGAGCCTGCGCACGGGGCGCGCTTCGTCCGCGCTGGTCGAAAACATTCGGGTCGAATCTTACGGCCAAAGCATGGATTTGAAATCCATGGCGAGCATCACGACGCCGGACGCCAAGACCATCCAGATCGAACCGTGGGACAAGTCCGTGGTGAAGGATATCGAGAAGGCGTTGGTGGACGCGAACCTCGGCATGCAGCCGAATGTCGCGAGCACGGTCATCCGCATGGCTATACCGCCGATGACAGAAGAGAACCGCAAGCAGATGGTAAAGGTGTTGCATCAGAAGGAAGAGCAAGCCAAGATCGGGATTCGTTCCGCGCGCGACAAGGTAAAGACCGCCGTCCAACAGGACGAAAAGGAAAACGTCATCGCCGAAGACGGGAAGCGTCGAATGCTCGAGCAACTCGACAAGGTGACGACGGAATGGAACGAAAAGATTGAACAGATGACGAAGGAAAAGGAAGAGGAAATCATGAAAGTCTGATATGGCGATCTCTCCCGAAAAGAAAATGGATTTGCTCGTGTCGCTCGCAAAGCGACGCGGGTTCGTTTATCCCGACTCCGACATCTACGGAGGTTTTGCCAACGCCTGGGATTACGGCCCGTATGGCACGGAGCTGAAAAACAACATTCGCGACGCGTGGTGGAAGCGTTTCGTGCACGACCGCGAGGACATGGTCGGCGTGGACACACCGATCGTCCAGAATCCCAAGATTTGGGAGGCATCCGGCCACCTCGCGACCTTTACCGATCCTCTCGTGGACTGCAAAAAGTGCAAGCGTCGCTTCCGAGCAGACGAGCTTCCGGGCACCAAATGCGCGGTCTGCCAGGGCGATTTGACCTCGGTAAAAAATTTCAACCTGATGTTCAAGACGTTCGTGGGCGTGTCCGAGGACACGGCGTCGGAAGCGTATCTCCGTCCAGAAACCGCGGCCGGCATGTTCACGACGTGGAAAGATATTCGCGACACCATGCGCAAAAAGCTGCCGTTCGGCATCGCGCAGGTGGGCCGCGCGTTTCGTAACGAGATCACGCCCGGCAATTTCATTTTCCGCACACGCGAGTTCGAGCAAATGGAAATCGAGTATTTCGTGAAGCCGGACGAGGCGCCGCAAGCCTTCGAACTGTGGCTCACGGAGATGAAGGGTTGGGTCGAAGACGTGCTCAAGCTCGATCCGAAGCATGTCGTGTACAAGGAAATTTCGGACGCCGATCGCGCCTTCTATTCCGCGCGTACGATCGACGTGGAATACTATTATCCGTTCGGTCGGAAAGAATTGTACGGTCTCGCAAATCGCACGGATTACGATTTGTCACAGCACCAAAAAGCGTCCGGCGAAGATTTGCGATGGTTTGACGCCGAGAGCGGCGAGCGATTCATCCCGTATGTGATCGAACCTTCGTGGGGACTCTCGCGCACCGTACTCGCGGTGTTGTGCGAGCACCTCGACATCGACGAAGCCGATACCACCGAAGAAGGGGAGAAGGAACCGCGCATGGTGCTTCGTTTGCCGCCGCGTCTCGCGCCGGTCAAAGCCGCGGTTTTGCCTTTGCAGAAGAAGGACGGCTTGTCGGAACTTGGCCGCGAACTCGCCGCCAAATTGCGCGCGTCGAATCTCGTGGTCGAGTACGACGAAGGCGGTTCCATCGGTAAGCGCTATCGCCGGCAGGACGAAATCGGCACGCCGTGGTGCTTCACCGTGGACTATCAAACAAAGGAAGACGGCACCGTCACCGTCCGCGATCGCGACGAGATGACGCAGGAGCGCATTAAAATGGAAGATGTCCCGGCTTGGATCCAATCAAAACTGTATGACGGACATTGTTTGTCTTAAACATGCGTACTCAGTATACTTTACACATATGATCACTAAGAGGGTTATAGCAGGCAGTCCAAAAAAAGTTGCTTTTGAGTTTGATAACGGAGATTTCCAAGCCATAGAATCAACCATGGCGAAATATCATTTTGTAGATGAGCAAGCCATGTTTCGTTTTGCCTTGGTCATTCTGCTCCGAGCGGAGCGTAATGGCGTCTATATTGATGAGGGTGGTAATCGTATTTTTGTCTCTCCATCAGGAAACATCGTTTCGCAGGACGAGCAAGGCAATCCTTCCGTTGCATAGATATGGCTGCACCAAAGAAACAGGCTGCCGTCCCGAGTGAACTTGGGAATATCACACAGGACACCGTAGAGCGACTAGAAGAGAAGCTCGGAAAATGCTATTCAGAAGATCGTCACGCCGTGTTTCAAGCTGAGGTTCGAAAGATTGTGATTGAAGTACTCGGCCATGATGACGGAAGGGAAAAAATAAAGCCTTGCGCGAAAGAGTCTGCGAAGGAGTACTCAGACGAAAAGGCTAAGGAGAAGAAGGGGTTTTTGACTCCGAATATCATTAACGGGATTATGGCGCTTGGTGTGGTTGGTTCTCTGGTTGTTTCCGTGATAGCCCTGTTGAGGACACAATAACCACGATGCCGTGGCGCAGGAACGTGTCGCTATCGCTCAAGTTGTTCCGTGGATTCTTGAAAGATTATCAAAATAAACTTATGAACCATGAACCAGAATTGGACGAGAATGAAATTGTTAGTTTGCTTAGTAGGCATGAGGAAATTTTGCAAAAACTTACAGAGGTTATGAAGAATCGTGTGGAGATGACTGATGCGCATGCAGACGCTATCAGGATGCTTCTTCAAACAACGGTAGAGGGTCAGTCAAATATTGAAAAAGTCGCAGAGAGACTTTACCTACTTGAGAATACAGTAAAGTCTGCGATAGTTGCGTTGAAAAAATATTCGGATGGTTTAGCTGACCAAATAGAGGGGATACTTGAAAAAGTATCAAAATAAACATGAAACCCATTTCCCGAGACCTTTCGAACGGCCTGCGCGCCATTGTCGTGCCGATGAAGGGCGCGGAATCCATGACGATCATGATGTTCGTGCGAGTCGGTTCGCGGTATGAAACCAAAGACATTAACGGCGCGTCGCATTTCATCGAGCATCTGATGTTCAAGGGCACCAAGCGTCGTCCGGACACGTTGAACATCTCCAAAGAACTCGACCGATACGGCGCCGAGTATAACGCGTTCACCTCAAAAGACATGACCGCGTATTACATCAAGATGGACGCCGCGCAGACGGGGCTTGCCGTGGATTTGCTGCACGACATGTTGTTCCATTCGAAATACGATCCGAAAGAGATCGAACGCGAACGCAATGTCATCCTCGAAGAGATCAACATGTATGAGGATAATCCGCGCATGCACATCGAGGATTTGATCGAGGAGTCGTTGTTTCCCGACTCGACGCTTGGCTGGAATATCGCGGGACCGCGCGAAGTGATCCGCACCGTGCCGCGCGAAAAGCTGATCGCGTATCGCGATGCGTATTATATTCCGTCGCGTATGTGCGTCGTGGTTTCCGGTAAGATCGCTCCCGATATCTGGAAAAAGCTCGACCAAACGTTCGGATCGGTCGTGTCCCCGAAAGAAGCAAAAGACGCACATTTCAAACCGTTCGTGCCGCCGGCCAAGCTCAAGCATCCGGTGACGTATCAGGAAAAAAGCACGGAACAGGCGCAGCTTGCGCTTTCCTTCCACGGCCTTTCGCTCGAGGATACGCGTTTGCCCGCCGCGCTCCTGCTCGCGACGATTCTCGGCGGCACGATGTCTTCGCGTCTCTTTATTCAGGTGCGCGAGCGTCGCGGATTGTGTTATTCGATCGGCGCATCGCATCAGGCGATGGAGGACACGGGCGTGTTTCAGATCCTCACCGGCCTCGACAAGACGCGGATGAAAGAAGCGATTCGCGTGATTTGGAACGAGCTGCAAGCCATCTCAAAAAAACCGGTCGGCGCAGACGAGTTACGACGCGCAAAAGATCATCTGCGCGGCAAGTTGACGCTCGCGCTCGAAGATTCTTCCGTGTTCGCCGATTGGTACGGTCGCCAGTGGCTGTTTCGCAGGGCGCTCGAGTCGCCGGAGCAGCGCCTGAAGCGCATCGAGGCCGTCAAATCTTCCGACATCAGACATCTGGCATCTGACATCTTTCAGAAAGATCACATGGCCGTGGCCGCCATCGGCCCGCTGGGCACAAAGAAAAACGTAGGCGCATTGTTTGCCAAGCTTTGATCCGAAAATCCAAACCCTTGCCCGATCCACCGATTTGTAGTAGGAATAGGCCGTATGAGAAAGCTGGTTATTGCAAATTGGAAGATGTATTACGGTCCGGTGAAGGCCGGGGCTTGGATCCGCGCATTTCGCCGCGAGCGCTTGCCAAAGGATCTGGATATCGGCGTTGCGGTGCCGCATGTGTCGCTTGCCGCGGCGCGTTCTTCGCTCGGTCGCGCCGGCGTTCCGTTGCTCGGAGGGCAGGACGTGTTTTGGGCGAATGACGGAGCGTATACCGGCGAAATCTCTCCGGCGATGCTGAAGGAATTCGGTCTTTCGTTTTGCCTTGTTGGTCACAGCGAACGCCGCGTGAATCTCGGCGAAACCGACGAGATGGTGGCAAAGAAAGCCGCCGCGCTGCAGAAGGCCGGCATTCAGCCCGTGGTTTGTGTGGGAGAGACGGATGCGCAGAAAAAGAAGGGGGAGACGCTGAAGGTCGTGCGCGCGCAACTCGCCGCGTGTCTGCAAGGCGTAAAAGGCGACGGGGCCGCTCGTCCGGCGATCGCGTATGAACCGGTGTGGGCGATCGGGAGCGGAAAGCCTTGCTCGCCGCTTGATGCCAAGAACGTGCATGAAGCGATTCGAGAAGTCCTTGTGAAAAAGTACGGTAAAGCATCCGCCCAGGAGATTCGGATTTTGTACGGCGGATCCGTCGACCCGCGCAACGTCGCGGAATACGTCTCGACGACGCATGTCGATGGCGTGCTCGTAGGCTCTTCGTCGCTCGATCCTCGCGCGTTTGGCATGTTGTGCCGTGCCGCGCTTCCGGCGTAGGTTAGGCGGTAGGTCGTAGGGAGAAAAATCATGCTTATTCCGATTATGAGTTTCGTTGTCGCCGTGATCGCGCTTGCGTTTGCGGGCATGCTTGTCGCACGACATTGGAAGAACATTCGCTTGCTTGATCCGGATTCGATTCACGAAGAACGCGTCAAACGCGAGCGCGAAAAAGTCATTCAACGCCGTTTTGAACGTATTTATGCCGACCACATGGCCGCCGTGCAGCGCGCGGGACGTCGGATCGGGAAACGAGCCACGGAAGCGTATCGTCGCATCTACCGCCGTCTTCAGGCGCTCGACTCCGTGTACAAATCGGTCGCAGCTCCGTTGACCGCAATAGCACCCTCGCAGCGCGAACGCATCAAGACGCTGCTGACGGAAGCCCGCGCGCTGATCCGCGATCTCAAATGGGCCGACGCGGAACGCCGCTGTCTTGATATCCTTTCGATGGACGCGCGCCAAACCGAAGCCTATCGGTTGCTTGGGCAAATCTATTTGAAGCAAAAGCTCTACCCGCAAGCCGCGGAAACGTTCGAATATCTCGTGAAGACCCGCAAAGCCGATGACGCGACCTATGCCGGTCTCGCGGAAATCGCGGAGGCGTCCGGTGATCGCGCACGCGCGGAGTCCATGCGCCTCAAGGCCGTGGAAATCAGTCCGCGTCAGGGGCACCGCCACGCCGAAGCCGCCTCCTTCTTCCTGGCAGCCGGAGATATCGAGCAGGCGTGGCCGTATGCCGCCCGCGCGGCGGAGCTCGAACCGGGATCGGCCAAGTACCTTGAACTTTCACTCGAAACTGCTATACTCCTCGGCGATCGAAACGAGGCCGAGACCCGTTATCGGAAGCTCCGCCTGCTCTCCGACGATCCACATCGGTTTCAGTCCTGGAAGGAAAAACTGGACGCATTGCCGAAAAAAGCGAAAGCGTGACGTGATCGCGCAACACACGCCGTTGTAGCTCAGCTGGTAGAGCATCTCCATGGTAAGGAGAAGGTCTCGGGTTCAATTCCCGACAACGGCTCCACGCCCCGTCATTCGACGGGACAAGGGCAGATACCGAAGCGGTCAAACGGGACAGACTGTAAATCTGTTGGCTCCGGCCTTCGAAGGTTCGAATCCTTCTCTGCCCACCACAAAACGCCGCTCCTCACGGGGCGGCGTTTTGCGGTGTGGCCGACTGGAAAAAAGAACCATAAGTGCTAAGGCAGTGTATTCCTTGAGATGGTCTCAAGGATGCGAAATTTCGCTCTTTGACAAAAGATAAATAGAGGTAACTAGCCATGAATCAAAGCAATAAGTACGTATTCAATGCCCTGGCTGGCGATCGGAGCGAGAAAGCCGACTTGCTTCACGGAGTTTTCCGTAAGCTCGGCGTGAATTTCGCATCCGGAGTCCCGTGCGGTGTTCTGCGGCACATCATCAAGAATTTCGAAGATGATGCCGCGATGCTCCACGTGATCGCCAACCGAGAATCGGAAGCAGTCGGCATAACCGCCGCCGCGTACTTCGGCGGGAAAATTCCGGTGGTCTATATACAGAACTCCGGTCTTTTCTCCGCTTCAAACGACATTGCATCTCTCCTAATTCCCTACAGGATGCCGATCTTTTTCGTAGTCTCCTATCGGGGTTGTGAAGGGGAAGACGCCGTGCAACACCTGACCACTGGTCGGGCAACCGAACGCCTGCTCGAATCATTCGGCCTCCCGTTTGAGATTTTCAGAAATCAAAATCTGGAAAATCTTACGCGGTCGCTGTTTGAGGCGATGCTCAAGGCAGAGCTCCCGACATTCCTTCTTCTCAAAAGGGGGTGGCACCGATGAACAGACAAGAAGCGATCGAAGTCATCATGACAACGATCGGCGCACAAGACGCGGTTGTTTCCACTACCGGATTGATCTCTCGAGAAATCTTCGAGAAATTCGATTCGGAGAGGAACATCTACGTCCCCGGTTCCATGGGGCTCACGTCTTCAATCGGACTTGGGCTTACTATGGCACAACCAACAAAAAGAGTGGTGGTGATTGATGGAGACGCAAGTCTCCTCATGAACCTCGGCTCCGCTGTCACTATCGGGAACAAACAACCGACAAACTTGCTTCACATTGTTCTCGACAACGAATCTTATGCTTCGTGTAGCGAGGAACGATCAATGTCCAACACCGCCAAACTCGATTCGCTGGCGGGCGAAGTTGGCTATCAGTACGTGCGAACGGCAGATAGCCAAGACGGTCTGAAGCGTGCTATAATGGAATTCGGACGAGGCCCGGGATTTATTCTTACAAAGATTGAACTCGGCGGCCGTCGCGATTTCCGTCGTCCACTGGAACTCGCCGCGATCAAGAGCAGATTTATGCTGTTCTTCACGCGGCAAAACACAAGGAGATTAACGATGATGTTCAAAGGCAAAACTATCTTCAACGCGTCGTTCGACGTGTTCGCAGAGACCTATCACTCGGTTCGTCCCGGATATCCTGCGCAACTCTACGCGGATATTAAGGAACTGTGTGGTCTCGATAGCGCATCGCGACTTCTCGAGATTGGCGCCGGTAGCGGTATCGCCACGGTTGAACTTGCCAAGCTCGGCGGCAAGATCGTGGCCATCGAACCCGGCAGTCATCTCGCTACAATCGCTAGAAAACAGACCAAGGGACTGCAGAACGTCGGGATTCTAGAAGGAACCTTCGAGAGTTTCGAGTCGTCGGATCGCTTCGACGCAATTCTGGCGTTCACGGCCTACCACTGGATCGACGAAGGCATCAAGCACCGTAAGGTTCTTGATCTCTTGGATGACGCCGGTAGTCTGGTGCTCGTCTGGAACAGCTTCTTTCTTTCGGATTCGGCGGTGACCGCCGAGGTGAACAAAGCTTACAGCGAGTACCTTCCGGACGCTTATCCCAGCGAGTCATCCGTTGCGGAGGTGAATGAAGGAGTGCTCGCCAAGCTCCACCGCCGGGAGCAGGAAGTGGTTCAAAACTCCCTGCTTTACACCGTCGCATTGCGCAAGTACTACACGGCGTGCAACTACAACGCCGAGACGTATCCAAAACTCCTCAACACTTTCCCGAAGGTCGTGGAAGTGCCCGAGGAGCAACGCAAGAAATTCTTCGCGCGGATTTCGGAGATTGTGGGACGGCATGGCACGATTGTTGTACCCGTTCTCACTACTCTGATCGTCTGCAAGAAGAAAAGCGGTTTTCTTCACGCCATCGCCAATCCAAAAGGAGGTAAGTGATGCTCACCATAGAGTGTGTGGCCCGTTTTGCAGAGCGTTATCACATACCTCTGGAAGACGTTCTTTTCATCGCTCTCAACATCGACGGCGTTAATCTTGAGTGCGATTACAACAGGATGCGGATGGCCTTCCGGCTAGCGGACAGCAAGCTGTTTGAGTACGCCAAGCAACGAGGCGAACTTGATTACTACTTCGCTCTGCCGGTAAATCAAGACAGCCCCTTTGCCATCGTTGATAACATTCTGCTTTTGCAGAAGACTGTTATCGGTCAGGCAATTGGGCCGACAGAAGACATCTGCGATTCCCATTACCCGCGCAGGAATGGAACAGTGCTGAATATGAACCCAAACTCTCGAACGTCGTGCCACGGCTGCCAATTCTGTTACACGGCATACCAAATTCCCTGTGACCGGAAACGGCTCAAAACCGATTCTGATCTCAGAGAATTCTTCGAGGATTGGATGGATAAGTACGGCTTGACCGACTTGTCTCGTCTAATTGAAGTAGCGGTTGTGACCGGCTGTTACGAGAGCGGCGAAGCGGTCTGCCATTTCCTGATCACGCTAAAGAAGGTGCTGCGGGAATACCGATTCGCCGGGAAGATATTCTATCTTGGCTCGCAAATCACGACGCAAGAACACTTGAGAAGCATTGCCGAGATTCAGCCGTTTGGTATCTGCTTCTCCCTCGAGACGTTTGAACGCCGCGAATTGCTGAGAAAAGACAAGAGAGCACTCAGTCTGCAGGACGCTTGCGAATCAATGGATTTTGCTCGAAGCTTGGGGTATGAAGTGACTTTTTCCTACATTGTGGGGATGGAGTCGTTGCGAGTGATGGAGTATCACTTCAACTGCCTTAGGGAACACATCAATAAGTTCCCTATCATCAACACATTGCAGTTACACAAGTATCACCAAGCAACCTTGCGGGATCCTGAAGCGCATCGTCTCGAGTACCATCTGAACACTCGTCGGATTATCGAGCAGTTCTTCAAACAGACGAGCATGCGGCCGCTCGTTTGGGAGGATTACCGAAGCCTGTGGTTTCTAACCTTTGACAAGGAAGAACTCCATGGGATTCGGACTCCTTAAGTTCTTTCCACTGGGGTTGCGTTGTCAGACGGATGGCGCAACCCCTTTTTCTTTGCTCTTACGAGAGCGGAGGTAAATGGCACCTTGACGCTTGCTGTGTCAGCGGTCGGTGATTTTACCGCCGTGTTCGACATCGAAGCTCCGATGGATATCCGTGGCACGATTCGGGACCACTCCATCGAGTTCAACCGAGGCAGTCAGTACTACACAGGAACGATTGATGCTAGTAATAGCTCGATGTCTCGGGTACGTTTCAAGACTCGGGGTCTACATACCCTTGGAGAGCCTGGCGTTGACCCCGCTCCGACTCGTTGGAGTCTAGCCTGAGCCCACTGCAACTTGCAGAGGGCTTTTTCATACCTTGCAAAATCCACACGCATTACTTCCCTTCATCATAAAACGCTCTGAGATCTCCTCGGAGCGTTTGGCGTTTCGAAATAATGAAAACACCCCGACGTGTGTCGGGGTGTTTTGTCGGTGCCTAGAAAACTAGGCGGCAGGCTGGTCGCCCGCTGCGGGAGCGGCGCCCTCTTCCTTCTGCTCCTCCGGCATCGGCGCAGCCGTCGGCTGGTCGCCCTGGGGCTGCGTGTCGCCGCCCGTCGTCGGATCAAATACCATAGGTATTATTTTCTCTAAGAGTTAGAAGGATGGAGCGTCTCCATCCGTGGAAAAAAGATACATTTTTTGAACGCATCCGTCAACCCCACGTCAAATATTTTGACGCTGAGCGCCGAACCGTTCACCATGCGTTCATATGTCTATCACCGTCATTCGCAAGATGATCGTTCCGATGATCTCACTCACCCTCCTCGGAGGAGGATGTCTTTCGCCCGCAACGCCTGCTCCCGCGCCGACAACGCCGCCCGCGGTGGAGAAGCCCGACATTCCGGAAGGAACGTATGAGACAAAACGAGGCCTACGCGACCGCGTGCGCGACGTCGTGTTGGTGAACATGGAAAACGGGCGCGTCCAAAGCCCGTTGCTCATCGTGGGCGAGGCGCGACTGTGGTATTTCGAAGCCACGTTTCCCGTGCGTCTCCTGAATGCGTCCGGCGGTGAGATCGCCGTCGGGTACGCGGAAGCGGACGGCGATTGGATGACCGAGGACTGGGTTCCGTTTACCGCCGAGCTTTCGTTCTCCGCGCAACCGTCGGGTTCCATGGGAACGTTGGTGCTCGAAAAAGACAACCCGTCCGGCTTGCCGGAAAACGACGACCGCGTAGAGATTCCCGTGAAGTTCTAACGTATGCCCGTCATCAAGGACGACAAGGACCTGTCGAAGACTGAAGAGGAGTGGAAAAAGATTCTGACGCCGGAGCAAGTCCCATCTCGGCCATGTTTTTGACGACGGTCCCACGGAGCACGGCGGCAAGCGCTTTTTCATCAATTCGGCGGCGCTGAATTTGGAAACGCGGTAGGGGCGCATGGTTATGCGCCCCCGTATGCTAGTCCCGCCCCACGATATACAGATTCTCCCGCGCGCGCGTGACGGCCGTATAAAGCCAACGTCGCCACGCCTCGTCGTCCGATTTTGGAAACCGTTCTTCAAAAAGAAGAACGGTTTTTGCTTGCGAGCCCTGCGACTTGTGCACCGTGAGCGCATAGCCGTAATCAAAACGTTCGCCGATTTTTTTCTGCGCGAGGCCCGGCACCTTCATCACCGTTTCCGGCAGGTTGAATTGATATCGCGAGATGAGTCCGTCCAAGTGACGTCCGTCTTCCGCGAAATCGATGGTCGCGGCGTACCAATGTTCGCCTTCCGGTTCGATCGACTCGATCCGTCCGACCATGCCGTTATAGATCGGGCCGCTTGGATTCTTATACGTGTTCTTTAGACACACGACACGATCTCCGCCCTCCGGCTCATCCGATTCGCGTCCGAGTTTTTCGCGCACGCTGCGGTTCAACGCCACGCGCGTCTTGTTGTAGCCGCACAGGAGCAACATGTCGTCGTGCAGGTTCGAGAGCAGGTGATCGACGAGGTCGTTGATATCCGAGGCGTCATGCGTGGCATGCGAAAACTTGCGCACCGAGGGGGAGAAATCGCCGACCGGAATCCGACCCGTGCGACGCGCTTCCTCCGCGAGCATGATAATCGGATTCCCTTCCGCCTGACGATGAATCGTCTCGAGCAACAAGTCGGGCTTGTTCATCAAATTGAATGATCCTTCCACGGGCGGAAGCTGACCGTGATCGCCCACGGCGATGATCGGAATCCCGGTCGAGAGCAGGTCGTACCAGATTTGATCGGTCACCATCGAGGCCTCGTCGAGGATGATGAGATCGGCCTCGATTTGCTTCGAACGGATCCATCCCGTAATGCCTCCGTCATCGTCCATGAGCGGAGAATAGAGCAGCGCGTGGATGGTGCCGCACGAGTCTTGCGGCAGGAGTGATTCGCTTGCGACCAGCGTTTGGCGCAACACCTGACTCGCCTTGCCGGTGTAGGAGCAAAACGCGACGCGTAATTCCGGACGCGCACGCGCGAGCTCGGCGCGCAACGCGGCGATCACGGTCGTCTTGCCCGTGCCCGCGTAGCCCCCGAGCGTGATCGAGCGGCCTTTGGGCTTGAGCGCCCACACGCGCAGCCGTTCGAGCGTGCGTTCTTGGTCGATGGAAAAAGAAAGGCCGTGCATGGTAGGATGAACGTACAACTGAAGAGTGCGCCTATCAAGAGCGCAGGAATGCCACCCCGTAGAACGGGGTACAAGGGAACCGGCCCGATGTCCTGCCCGCAACCTGCCGCGTGGATGCATGAGCATTTTTCGCGGTAAAGTGCGAACTCCGGCCCCGAACGGGGAAAGATAACGCGTTTTACGCGACTCTTTCGTCTTCGGGGAAAGAGTTTTTTCATTCTTCTCTCTTTCCCTATGTTCCATCGTCCTTCCGCGTACACGGTCGAATCCGTGACCGCCGGCCATCCCGATAAAGTGTGTGACCAGATTTCCGACGCGATTCTCGACGCGTGTCTCGCGCAGGATCCAAAGAGTCGCGTCGCCGCCGAGTGTTTCGGCGGGCACGGCGAGCTCGTGATCGGCGGCGAGATCACGACGAACGCCGAGATCGACGCCGAGGCGATCGCGCGACGTGTGTATCGCGATATCGGGTATGACGACGCGAGCTTGCGTGTCCAAGTGCATCTCGTGCGCCAGTCGCCCGACATCGCCGTCGGCGTCGATACGGGCGGCGCGGGCGATCAGGGCATCATGTACGGATTCGCGACCGACGAGACGCCCGAGTTCCTGCCCGCCGCGCTCGTGCACGCGCATCGTCTCGCGCGCGAGCTCGAAACGCTGCGCAACGCCGATCCCGCATTCGCGTGGCTGCGTCCCGACGGCAAAACGCAGGTCACGGTTCACGACGGCGTCGTCACCGACGTGCTCGTGAGCACGCAACACGATCCGTCCGTCTCGCAAGACGCGATCCGCGGCGCGCTTCTTCCGTTGCTCCGGCCGTTCGAGCCAAACGGCGGGCGTTCCATCGACTTCCACGTGAATCCGACGGGCATTTTCGTCCAAGGCGGATTCGAGGCAGACACGGGACTCACCGGCCGCAAGATCATGGTCGATACGTACGGCGGACTTGCGCCGCATGGCGGCGGCGCGTTTTCCGGCAAGGACGCGACCAAGGTGGACCGCTCGGCCGCGTATCAGGCCCGTCAGGCCGCCAAATGGCTGGTCGCAAACGGACGCGCAAAGCAGGCGCTCGTCTCCGTCGCGTACGCCATCGGCCGCGCCGAGCCGCTCATGATCGAGGCGATCGACCAGGACGGCCGCTCGCATGCCGATCTCGTGAAACAAACATTCGATTTCCGTCCGGCCGCCATCATCGAACGGCTCGGACTTCGGCGCCCCATCTTCCGCCAAACCGCGGCGTATGGGCATTTCGGGAAAGCCGGGTTGCCGTGGGAAACGGTGTAGGCGACTGGAACAAGGTTGACAGGACGGGTAAAATCTGGTCAGATAGCTCGTCCTTTCCATCGTCTTTTCCGGCCCCGTTTTTGCGCGTATTTCCATCAAAATATTCGTAAAAACGGGGTTCCCCGGCGGATGCCGGGGACATTTCGGGAAAGGCAAAATATGTTCGAGACCATCGATGATCCCGAGGAAACGCTTCGGGTTCCCGGATGGCTCTGGGACCTCTGCGTACGCCTCTATCGTTCCCACGACGCGGGTTTGCGCGCCGCGGCGACCGGACTGCTCGTCCATCGAGTGATTCCGGACGACGAGGACTGCAGCCAGCGGTCGCGATTCGAGGAGAAGTTCGAAGCGTGGGCCGACGCGTTATCCGAAGCCGAGCTCGACGATCTCGAGCGCACCCTCGGCGTCGAGGTCTGCCGCATGCGGGAGTGGCTTTCGCGCCTCGCGCGCGACGGCTTCCCCGAGGGCGACCTCATCGCGTTCGGTTGCGCTCGTGAGATCTTGCAGGCGGCGGTGTGCGCCCTTGAATGGCGTGATCGCGAGGAGTGGATCTGCGAAGACCTTGGCCGTCTCGATCAAGCGGTGGTCAAGACATTGGAGGTTCACTTGAATCCCGTCGGCGCTCCCAAGCGCTTGCTGGTCATCAGACAAAAGAGCGCGCTGCTCGACCGCGCTCGCCGTTGCGACGACATGACATGGTGGACGCTCCTCACCACGGAGGATCCGCCGTGAAGGACGAGACGCTGTTTCGACGGCCGAAGCCGCTTGCGTTCTTGTCCGGCACGGAGCTCGCGCACGAGGCGCACATGCGCTGCGAGCGCCTGCTCGCGTCTCCCGATTCGTTTCTGCGGATCGTCGGCGTGGGCATGCTCCTCGACGAGCACCTGCCGACGGTGACGCCGGAGGGAGCGGAGGAGGTGCGACGGCGTGTCGGCCTTTGGCTCAAGCTCATGCCGAAGCGAACGCAACAAGAGTTCGAGCGCATCGTCGTACGCGAAGCGAAGCGGCAACTCGCCACCTTGCGCGCGACGGATCCTTCCGCGCTCGATGCCGTAGAACGCGGGCGCGTTCGCTGCGAACGCCTGCTCTTGGCCGACGCCGCGAGGTTGCTCCTGCGGGCCAAGCGCCCGCGCATCGAAGTCGAGCTCGGCGAGCTCGACACGCTCATTCCAAAGACGGATGACTGACGAGACCGATCGGTCTCTTTTTTGTTACACTATGAATATGGAAGGAACATTGCCGACGGCGGTCTATTACTTTCCGTTGAACAAGAAGATGGAGGAGGGCGATCCTATCGAGGTGTCGCTTGTCGAGCGCGACGGTCGACTGGTGGCCGATCTTTCGAAGCTCCCGGAACCCATGCGTCGCACGCTCGAAGGGCGCGGCGTGCCGGACGCGCTTCATCGCGACTCGGTGTTGCCGACCGACGGTCCCACATTTCTCGCGGCGCTGCTTCGCGAATCGAACGCCTATCGTCGGTTTCGCTCTTCGCCGACGCCAGTAAAATCCTAACTATGGTCGCCGTTTCCGTGGATCGAAACGACCTACCCAGCGTTCCCGAACGCGGGCCGTCCGTCGAACGCAAAAAAGCCGCCCCGCCGCCGCTTCGGCCGGAGATCATCGCCGCTTCCACATTCAGCGCGGCGGAGAAGTTGCGACGGGAGCGCGCCGCGCATGACGTCCGGGCATCAGCGAAGGCCTGCGATCGACTCGAGAACATTCTCTATCACCGCGCGATCGACAAGGGCGGCGCGAACGGCAAGCGTGCCCTTGAGGAAATCGCGTTGCGCCAGCAGCTCATGGACGGCGCGATAGCGTCCAAGGGGCCGATCGGCGAACCGGGCGTGAACGTCACCGAAGTCGGGACGATCCTCGACGAACGAACCGGCGAAACCGTGAAAGCCGTTATCAAACCCGCGTCCGGCGAGCAGACGTTTTTCTACGATGCCGAGGCGAAAGAGGGAAAAATCGTTTCAAAACGGACGGCACCATTGAAGGAGCTGGAACGGGTCACGACCTCCATCGTGGACGAGGAAGATTTAGAGCGAGAAAAAGCGTCGTTGCTTGAACAGGGATATGACACGGAAGCCGTAGAAACGACTCTCAACCGCAGGCGTTCGGACATGCGACGCCAGCAAGAATTCGTCAGAGTGAATACGGAGACGTTTCCCGACGGCGCGGCGGTGCTGGCGAAGGAATACGGCGTGGACATCAAAACCATCGTGGGTTTGTACTTGGACGAGGCGGGGCTGACGGCAGAAGAAGTCGAGGACAGTTGGCTGCTCGGAGAAGAACCGTTTTGGGAAGAGGTGAAGCAACGGCTCGAGTTCACCTATCGCCAAAACCAACCGGCGGGGTGGGGCCATGCGCGCGAATTCGTGTTTTCCCAAATGGACAAGTTGCTCGGATTCGGGGTGGTTCCGGAAACCGTTTTGCGGGCGGAAAAGGACAAGACCGGGAAACCGCAGGAGATCATGTCCGTGCAAAAACTCGAGAGCGCGCGTGAATTGACGGATGACGAATTAGAGGGTCTTTGGGCGCTCGACACGAGCCACCCGCTCGCAAAGCAACTGACGAGGATCGCGACATTGGATTATCTCCTCGGATCCAGCGACCGGCACGGGGGAAATTTTCTTTTGTCGGGTGAAGATCTCGACGAGCCGATCTATGATTCGCAAACACATACGTGGGCCGAGAAGGAGCTGTCCTTGGTCGGGATCGACAACGCGTATTCTTTAGGGCTTGGACTTCCCGCAAGTACGCGGGAATTCAAGGAGGCGGGGCTCTTGAGCGAGGGGCTGACGCTCCGTGGCGAGCCGCATGTTTCCGTTCCCTTGGAATATGTCCGTTTGAAAAACGCGGAGTTGGATGAGGAGGCGCTCGACGGCGTGCGAGACATGTATGAGAAAATTCTACTTTACGGCAAGGAGCGCCCGAAGTTCAAGCAACTACAAGAAAAATATCGGATCAATCCGGCGTCTATGACCCCAGACGAAACGGCGCTCTATCAGAAGATGGAGACGGTCGGCGAATATCCCAAATATGTGACGGAGCTTTTCCGTCTCGCGTTTCGAAGCGACGGTTTGGATCCGGGGCGTGAAAAAATCGTTCAAATCGAGTTGGATGCCATGTTGGAGCGTTGCGCCTATCTGCTAAAACACAAGCGTCCGCCCCACATGAAAAACGCGGTTCCGGTGGATGCGTCCGGACTCCTGCCAAAATATTCAAAGGCCTGGCAACGTCACATGACGAACGCGGCGGGGAGTCCGTTCGAGGCTACGAAGCCGCCTCCACCTCCACCCGCACGCTCCGCGCGTCCCCTTGCAGGATAAGCGAGACGAGTCGTTCGATCTCCCGGATGGACGTTTCCGTCGCGCGCTCGATGATTTCCGGTTTTCCGACTGCCTCTTCCGTGGCGCGCGTCAGTTCCGCCAAGGCGAGATTATATCCGTCGTCCGGTTCAAGCACGCGCTTCAAAAGTCCTTGCGTGTTTTTGACTTCGATCGGCCCGACGAGACGCGTGTTGAACAGCGACGGCGCGGGAATGCGCACGATGATTTCCGTGGCCGTCAGCGTAACATCGTCCGCCTGGAGCCGCTCGAGGTCGATGCCGAGATTCGCTTCCATGGTACCGCGCGCCTCGACCGTCTGGCCGACGAAGAAATCCCGGAACGCGCTTCCCGTCGTCCGCTCTATCGTGACGGGCTGGTCAAAGATGAACGTCTGGGTCACCAGGAACCCCTGGTCGCGTAGGGCGGTCAGGATGGTCTGGGAGTTCACCACGGTTTTCATCGAGGTTTGCGGCGCGAACCAGATGCGACCGGTCACGGCCCCGACGATCAAGCTGGAGAGAATGGCGAGGGCGAGAACCAACGAAATGATCAGTTTTTTCTGCATATAGACTCATCCTAGCACGAACGATGTCCTTGAAAGCAGTCAGGATTGACATTTTTTGGCTATGGCAGTAGGATTTGCCCACCTTAAAACCGGCGTTTCGGGCCAGCGTAGCTCAGCTGGTAGAGCAGCAGTTTTGTAAACTGCAGGTCACCGGTTCAAGCCCGGTCGCTGGCTCCACACAGAACAAAGGTCAGAAGTCAGAATTCAGAAGCCAGAATTTCTGACCTCTGGCATCTGACCTCTGATCTCTGACTTTCCCACTTCCCAACTATGTCCCAAGACAACCTGATCAAACTCGAGTGCACCGAATGCAAAAAGGTGAATTATCACTCCTCCAAAAATAAGAAGACCATCAAGGGTCGTCTTGAACTTATGAAGTTCTGCTCGGCGCAGTGCAAGAAGCACAGCCTGCACAAGGAGACCAAATAAGGTAGAGTGTGGCTCATGCCGCGACGATTTCACCTTCCCGCCATCCCCCGGAGCCTCGGCTCGCGGGGGATTGTGTTTTTCGCCGGATTCTCGATGATGACTATCGAGCTGTTAGCCGCCCGCGTCACGGCGCCGTATCTCGGTTCATCGTTGTACACGTGGACGGGAATCATCGCGTTTGTGCTTCTCGGGATTGCCGTCGGCGCGTTCGTTGGCGGTAAGCTCGCCGACCGACGGCCGCCGCGCCATGCATCGGATGGTGCATGGCCGCGTCGCGTGCTTGCGATTTCGCTTCTCGCCGCCGGAGCGCTCACCGCCGTCGGATACGGCGTGGCGGCACTGATCGGTCCGTGGCTCGGCGCGCGTCTCTCGGTTCCGGCCGCCATGCCGCTCTTTGCGTTGTGCGTGTTTTTTCCGCCGTCCGTGTTTCTCGCGGCCGTCCAGCCGGCGGCGATCAAGACCGACCTCGCGGAACTCGCGGAAACCGGCCGCGTCGTCGGCCTCCTTGGCTCGTGGAACGCGGCCGGAAGCATTCTCGGAACGTATCTCGCGGGATTCGTCTTTAATTATTATCTTTCGACGCGCCTGGTATGGCTTTCGATCGCCGTGGCGTTATTCGCGGCCGGCGGTTGGACCCTGTTCCGCAAACCGTCGGCGTCCGCCCGTCGAACGCCGTCCGCCGCCGTATGAACATGAAGTGGATCGTTTTTCTCGCCGGTTTTTGCCTAATGCTCGTCCAAATCGTTTCCGGACGGGCGATGGCGCCGTACGTGGGCGTGTCCGTGTATGTCTGGACGGGCGTGATCGGAACCACGCTGCTAGGCATCATCTTCGGATATGCGGCGGGCGGGATTCTCGCCGACGTGAACGGCAGTAAGAAAACGCTCGGGAGCAGCCTGGCGCTCGCGGGCCTGGCCGCGCTCGCGTCGAATTACATTTTGATCATCCTCGGCGAACGCGTGGGCGCCGGTTCCATGCCGCTCCTCGCGCGCGTCATCGTCATGTCGTTTTGCGCGTTTTTCCCGGTCGCGTTTTTCCTCTCCACCGTGACCCCGCAGGCCGTGAAACAAGCGTTGTCCGACCTGTCCAAAACCGGCGGCACGGTCGGGACGCTCTCCGCGTGGAGCGCGGTCGGTAACATCACCGGGACGTTCGCGGGAGGGTATGTGCTTATCTCCGCGCTTGGCACGAAGGGCGTGTTGACGGGCGTGTCCATCCTGCTTCTCGCGCTCGGACTTTGGGTCGCGCGCGGCGAGCGGTTGTGGCGTAACAAGTTCGCGGTTGTGGCGGGGATTTTTCTGCTCGGCGCCTTTATCGTTCCCGGCGCATGCCGGATGGAAACGAATTATTTCTGCATCCGTATTCTCGACTCGCAAAACGAGGAGGGCGAGCAAACGCATACGCTCCGGCTCGACCATCTGGTGCACTCATATGTGAATCCGTCGAACCCGCTTGATCTGGGATACGAGTATGAACAGGTGTATGCGAACCTGATCGCGAGCCGATACGCGACGTCGAGCGCGTTCGCCGCGTATTTCATCGGCGGGGGAGGATATGTACTGCCGCGCTACCTTGAAGCGACGTATCCGGCATCGACTTCCATCGTCGCCGAGATCGATCCGGGCGTGACCGAGGCCAATCATCGACTGATGGGCCTGTCCCGCGACACGCGCATCGTCACGGCCGGCGAAGATGCGCGCATGCATCTCGCGCGCGGCGGAGACGAGCCGTACGATCTCGTGTTCGGCGACGCGTTCAACGATTTCAGCGTTCCGTATCATCTCACGACCGTCGAGTTTCATCGATTGCTCAAGAGCCGGATGTCGCCGGACGGCATCTACGCCCTGAATATCATCGACGACTCTCGATATGGTGATTTTCTCGCGTCGATGGTTCGCACGTTGCGCGAGGTCTGGACGCGGGTCTATGTCGCGCCGCAGTCGCAGGCTATCATGCCGGGTCGCAACACCATCGTCCTGCTCGCGACGGACGTTCCGATCGATCAAGACGCGTGGTACTCCACGGTTTCGCCGGCCGCCGTCGCCAAGGACCTGTCCGAGGAGGCGCGCCGCACGGCCGTGAACCTGATCGACCCGACCGAGATCGACGCGCTCCTCGAGCGTAAACGCGCGCCCGCGCTTACCGACGACTTCGTGCCGACGGACAGATATCTCGCCCCGGTGTTCACTGATGCGTATTGAAGAAAGTCAGAGGTCAGAAGTCAGATGCCAAATGTTATGTCGAGCAAACCATCTCGTGATGTACGCGAAAGGGCCTATCGCTTCAGCCTTGAAATAATACGTTCGTTGAAACGGTTGCCGAATGAAAGAGCTTGTTGGATTATCTCTGATCAAGTTCTTCGATCCTCGATGTCGATCGGAGCGAATGCAACGGAAGCGCAGGGAGCAAGTTCGAGGTTGGAGTTCAAGCGGTTCTTCGAGATAGCGCTTAAAAGCGCACGGGAGACGAAGTATTGGCTTTTTCTTCTCAAAGATGCCGGATATTTGCAGAATAGTGTCGCCGATGTATTACTCAATGAACTCAATGAGATTACTGCGATGTTGGTATCTGCGGTAAAAAGATTGAAGTCTATTCCCCCAACATCTGGCATCTGACATCTGACATTCTTTATTCTCCCCCAACATCTGGCATCTGACTTCTGACCTCTAACATTCCTATGGATCGATTGACGGCGACTGATTTCTATCGTTTTCTCCAATGCCCGCATTGGCCGTATTGGGAGCGTTTTGGCGATATAAAAGATCGCAGGTCGCTTACGGCGGATGAGGAGAAGCGCATGAACGACGGGTTGATCCACGAGCGCGAGATCATCGCCGACAAGTTTGGCGAGGCGGAGACCGTCCCAAGAAAAGACGACGACACGGACGTCGCGCGAACGCTGGAATTGATGCGGCAAGGCGTCCCGTTCATTTATCAGGGCGTGTTGCGCGACGGCGACTGGTTCGGCCGTCCCGACTTGCTTGAGCGGCAGGAAGGGAAGAGTCGATTTGGCGACTGGTATTACGTCCCGCTGGACGTGAAGCGAAGCCATGAAATCAAGAAACAGCACAAGGCTCAGCTTATGTTTTACGCCTTGCTGTTGGAGCGTGTGCAGGGCGCATTTCCATCGCATCCCGCGATTCTGAATTCCGACGGCCAGCGCATCAGCTTTGACGCTTCTGCGTTTGAGTCCGACTTCCGCGACCTGCTCCACGAACTCGAGCGCATTCGCGAGGGCGTGCGTCCGGAACCTGTGTATCGCAAAAGCTGCGAGGACACGTCGCCGTGGGGCGCGGCGTGTTTGCGCCTCGCGACCGAAACGCGCGATATCGCGCTGCTCTATAACGTGGATGTTCGCAAGTTGCGCGCGCTCCGTTCACTCGGCATCGCGACGATCGACCGCGCCGCCGAACTCGACGTCGCCGCGCTCGAAGGTCGGGCGCCGGGGCTGACGGAACGCGCGCTCGAGGCCGTGCGCCGCCAGGCGATCTCGCTCACGCGCGGCTCCGTGATCATCCGCGAGCCGTTCGTCGATCCGACGGAGGGGTTGGAAATCCATTTTGACATTGAAAGCCATCCGCCCACCGACGCGGATTATCTCTACGGATTCTGGATTCTGTCTGGACCGGATCAAGGCTACACGTCGTTCGTGGCCGAGCGTCCGGAAGACGAGGGCAAGATGTGGCAGGAGTTTCTCGTATGGATCGCCGGTCTGCCCGAGTCGTACACCGTCTGGCATTACGCGCGGTATGAAGCGACGCGTCTGGACGTGCTCGCGCATCGCTACGGTTCCGAGACGAATCCCGACCTCCTCCGCTTCAAGAATGCCCTGCGCGATTTGAAGGAAATGGCCGCGGATACGGCTGTATTCCCACTGTACTTCTACAGCCTTAAAGCGATCGGCAAGTTCCTGGGTTTTGCATGGGAAGGGGATGTGAAGGGCGGGGGCGAATCCGTGACGGCGTATGAAACTTGGCTTTCAAGCCAAAACCGTGCCAATCTGAATGCCATCATCCAGTACAATCGCGAAGATGTGCGCGCGACCGCGCATTTACTCGAATGGCTGCGTCGATACGCGCGCGAGCAGAAGACGTATGAACCGCCGTATCCGTGGGGGGAATAATCAAAGAGTAGAGAACAAAGAGCTTATGAAAAGAGCAGAGAACAAAGAGCAGAGAAAAGGGCAGTTAGGAAAGAGCAGAGAGCAAAGAGCAGTTTTTTGGAGGCCGGAATCGTCTCCGCTCTCCGCTCTCCGCTCTCTGCTCTTTGTTCTCTGTTCACTGTTCTTTGTCTCTCCCGCCGCTCATGCGCAAGAGATCGTCGCGACGGATATCGAGCCGGTGGTCGAGGAGGCGCAAGTCGATCGCGGCATCGAAGACCCGCAGCCCTTCGGTCGCGAGGGCCAGTACGAGCATGGCGTCGTCGAGTCCGTCCGGTTGACCGGCGAGGCATTGCCTCAAGGCGCGCAGCAAATCAAATTATATTCGATCCGGTTTCGTTCCGGCCCGCTCAAAGGGGAGACTCACGACGTTCGTTCCGACGTCGGCTCGAATCCGTACGGACTTGAACCGAGGCAGGGAGACGCCGTCGTTCTGTTTATGCAATCCGGCGGTCTGGAAGGCTGGACGATCTTTTTGGAGGGATATGACCGCCGCGGCGCGCTGATTTGGCTCGTCGTGTTCTTCGTCGCGACGCTGGTGCTGCTGTCGGGATGGCAGGGATTCAAAATCGCCGCGTCGATCGCGATCTCGATCGGTTTGATCGGGTACGTGCTCATCCCTCTGTTTATGCGCGGCGCAAATCCCGTTCCGATCGCCATCATTCTCGCCGGCGTATTCACGCTCATCTCGACCGGATTCACGACGGGCTGGAATCGAAAGACGATGGTCACGGTCGTCGGCACGATGGGCGGCGCCCTCGTCGCGTATCTTATCTCGATCGTATTCGTAGACTGGGCGCGGCTTTCCGGTCTCGGGACGGAAGAAGACAGACTATTCTTCCAGAAGAATCCGACGCTCAATCCGCGCGGCCTATTATTCGCCGGGATTATCATCGCGGCAGCCGGTTTACTGGAAGACGTCGCGGTGTCCATCGCGTCGGGCGTCGCGGAAGTGCGCCGTCACCATACGAAAGCGACGTTCAAAGAATTGTTTACGTCCGGCATGGCGATCGGTCGCGATCACATGGGCGCGCTCGCGAACACGCTCGTTTTTGCCTATGTCGGCGCGTCCCTGTCTTCCCTTCTTTTGTATTCGCAATTCGGAGGCTCGTGGCTGAAGTTTATCAACTTCGATTCGATCGCCGACGAAATCATCCGCTCGCTCACCGGCACGATCGGTCTCGTCTTTACCGTACCGATCACGGCATTGCTCGCCGCGTGGGTATTGTCCCGGCGGCGAGAATCAGTTGCGGAACGGGAACGCTAAAACGAAAACCATCCATATGAAAATCACCATTTGCGGCAGTATCGGATTTTACCAGGATATGGAATTGGCGCGAGATCGACTCGTGCAGAATGGCCATTTGGTGAAGATTCCTGAGCTTACCTTGGAGACACCCGCTGAGTTTGGCGGTGGGAGAAAAATCTACTTTAGAGAATGTATCGAAAGGAATGGTGGCATCGACGCATTTCCGCCTGATCATCAGATTTGGGATCTAAAGGAAGGTGCGATCAACGATCATTTTGAGAAAATCGATTGGGCTGACGCGATCCTTGTCGTGAATCATGAAAAACGCGGGATCGCCGGATATATCGGGGGAAATACGCTCATCGAGATCGGAGTTGCATTTTATCGGAAAAAGAAGATCTATATCCTGAATCCGGTTTCATCGGAGCTTTCGTATAAGCAAGAAGTCCTGGGAATGAAGCCAGCTTTTATCAACGGCAACTTCGCGCTCGTGAAATGATGAAGACGAAATTCACGATAAAATACAAAACCCCGCCGGATGGCGGGGTTTTGCGTGGTCGGGCTAGTGGGACTCGAACCCACGGCCTCTTCGTCCCGAACGAAGCGCGCTACCAACTGCGCTATAGCCCGACAGAGTGAGGAACGGGCAAGCGTTGCTTGCACGATTCCGAGCGGCGGAGGGTTATATCAAGCTTTTGGCGAAGATATAGCCCGAAGCCACAAGAACCTACCAGCGATTTTGACGTTTGGCAAGCCATACACCATACGGTGTATGGCAAGCGAGTCGGGGTGGTAAGAAAAGAGCCCCGACACACAGATGCGTGTCGGGGCTTTGTACGTCCGGCGGACGAGTCAGAGGACTCGTCCGACCACGACGCAGTTGCAGGCGTCGGCTCCCGCGAGCCGGCCGCGTCCGCAAAGGAACGTGACCCCGGGGATCCGACGCGTGCCTGCCGTGCGGCAGCCAGTCGCGAACGCTTCGCGCGCGGGCTGTCGGACCACCTCGCCGGAGACGCCGGTGAGACCGCGATCCTGAGGTGGCGGCATGGCGGGTTGCGTCGGCGGAATTTCCTCGACGCGTACGACGTCGTCCGGTTCCGCAGGAAGCGAGGCCCGGCCTTCGTCGACGGCGATCGAATTGCCGCTTGTCGCCGGAGGAGAACGCAGCGCGAACTTGTAGCCCGCGAAGCCGCTCAAGGCCATGAGCCCGAGCACGGCGATGTCGGCGACGACCATCGCGAGCATGATCCGGGTTTTGTAATTCACCCAGAACAGTCGCGCCGGCGTTGCGGGAGCCATCGCGACACGGCGGTTGGTGGGGCGCTGCGCTTCGGCGACGGACGCCGGAACGGCGACCTCCGGAACCGAGACCGGACCGGAGTCCGCGAGTTGCTCCGTCTCGAAGGGCGGAGGCGGTTCGTTGGCGAACCACTCGCGCTCGCCGGTGTTGAGTCCGGCACGCTTGAGGTCCTCCTCGGTGACGGCCGGCGCATCGAGCGTATCCATGCTCGAGTCGGCGGCCCTCGGCTTTGCCGCGGGCTTGATCACCACGCTCGGCTCCTCGGGTTTCACGATCACCACCACAGGGGCGGGAACCGCGCAGACACTCGGAACGGACGCGATCTTGGACAGCTCGTCCTCGACCGGGATTTCGTACGATCCGGTCGGGGTCTGTCCCGGCTCGGCCTCGTCTTCCGATACCTCGTCTTCCGACGAAGCGTCATCCGACGACTCGTCTTCCGATTCCGACGAAACGACCGGCGCGTTCACCGGCGGCGGCGGGATCGGCGTCGCGGTGGTACGCGCATGCGCGTCCACCTTCTTCGCCATTGCGGCGACCACTTCGTCGGAGGGGCGGAACCCGCCAAGAGCCTCGACCTCTTCCGAGGCCGCCTCCTCGACGGGCGCGGGCGGGTCGCTCTTCGCTATCGCCTGCTCGAGCTCGGCCTTCTTGACCTCGCCGACCAGATCGGCGATGTTCGAACGCAGGGGCAGGGAGACGTTCGCGACCCTCTTCCGAAACTCTCTTTTGTCCATCTCATCCTCCCGGCCAAAAGGCCTGACCCCGCCGGAACGGGGTGAAAATTAAAAGATCGTATCCAGCCGTTCCGGTCAGCTAGGCCCTCATTTTAACGCTCAAGAGAGCGTAAATCGAGGAACCGCACAGTATAGCCAAAAAAGCGGCTTTTGTCAAGCGGGTTGCATCAAGGCTATGATGTCCCTCATGCATCGCCCGAGACCCGTCGTTCTCGTTATTATCGACGGATTTGGAATAGCCCCTCCCTCCGAGGGAAACGCCGTCACGGACGCCAAAATGCCGGTGTTTAAAAGGCTGATCGAGACATATCCGGCCATGACCGTCCATGCGTCCGGCGGAGCCGTCGGACTTTCGTGGGGAGAGATGGGGAACTCGGAAGTCGGCCATCTGACCATCGGGGCTGGGAAGATTTTTTATCAGAGTTTACCGCGTATCAATCTGTCCATTGAAACGGGTGAATTTTTTGAGAACCCCATGCTGAAAAAGATGGTCGCGCATGCCAAGGAGAAAGGCGGCGACGTGCATCTGATGGGACTGGTCTCGCAGGGAAACGTGCATGCGTCCCAAGCGCATCTTCATGCGTTGCTCGAGTTCTGCAAGCGCGAAGGTGTGGCGCAAACATACATCCACGCGTTTCTCGACGGCCGCGACGCGATCTATAATTCCGCGCGGCAATTCTTGACCGAGTTGGATGCCAAGATCGCGGAACTCGGCGTTGGAAAGATCGCGACGCTTGCCGGACGATACTGGGCGATGGATCGCGACAACCGTTGGGATCGCGTCGAGAAAGCGTATAACGCGATGGTGAAAGGCGAGGGAGAGAAGGCCGAGTCGTGGCGAGCGGCGCTTGAAGCGAGTTATGCGAAGTCGGTGTTCGACGAGCAGGTTACGCCGGCGGTGATAGCGCCCGGAGGTACGCCGACGGCGACGATCAAGCCGGGCGACAGCGTGATATTTTTCAATTTTCGCCCGGATCGTGCGCGTGAAATCACCAAAGCGTTCGTCGTCCCGGGTTTCAATAAATTCCCTCGCGCCTATATTCAGGATTTGGGCTTCGTGACATTTACCGAATACGAAAAAGACGTCCCGGCCGACGTGGCCTACCCGCCGCAACCGATTTCAACCTGTCTCGCCAAAGTCATCTCGGACGCGGGTTTGCGCCAATTGCATATCGCCGAAACGGAAAAGTACGCGCATGTCACGTTTTTCTTGAACGGGATGAAGGAGGACGAATATCCCGGAGAGGATCGCGCCATCATCCCTTCGCCGCGCGTGTCGAGTTATGACCGGCAACCGGAAATGTCCGCGCTCCCGCTGACCGATCGCGTGGTGAAAGAAATTGCCGGCGGACAATACGATTTCATCGCGCTCAACTTCGCGAATCCGGACATGGTCGGACACACGGGAAACCACGAAGCGACCGTGAAGGCGAATGAGACGATCGACGTCTGTCTCGGGCAAATCATGGACGCGGCGCTCGCGGTCGGCGGGGCGATGGTGATCACGGCCGACCACGGAAATGCGGAGGAGGTGAAGAATCTTGTTACGGGAGACATGGACAAGGAACACTCGACCAATCCGGTGCCGCTCATCATCGTGCACAAGGATTTGGAAGGATTGCGCGCGCCCACGGGCGACGTGATCGGAGGCGACCTCTCGCTCAACCCGCCGGTCGGCATGCTCGCGGATGTCGCGCCGACGATTTTGCACATGATGGGACTCAAGTCGCCTCCGGACATGACGGGACAGGTGTTGGTATGAGCGTCGAACGCGTCTTGAAAACGCTGGGGCGACGATATCACGGCCCGGGAGATACGCATCTCGATACGCCGGAAGACACCTTGCTTGCGACGCTCCTGTCCGCGCGCACAACGGACAAGCAAACGCTTGCCGCGTTTCCGGCGTTTCGAAAACGGTTTCCTACATGGAAGAAGCTGGCGGATGCCGATTGGACGGAGATTGCAAAAACCATCGATACGATCGGGTTGTATCGCCAAAAAGCAAAGGCGATCAACAAGCTCGCGCGGATGATGCTTGAAGAATATGACGGTCGCGTTCCGTCCACGATGGAGGAGCTGACGCGGCTTCCCGGCGTCGGTCGTAAAACGGCGAGCGTCGTTTTGTCGTTCGTGTTCGGGAAACCCGCGATCGCGGTGGATACGCACGTGTTTCGCATCGCGCGTCGTCTTGGGTGGACGAAGGGAAAAGATCCGGTGCGCGTCGAACGTGAATTAATGGAACTCGTACCGAAGCGGCTGTGGTCGAAAATCAATCGAGTGATGGTTCCGTTCGGCCGAGATGTCTGTCGCGCCCCCACGCCGCAATGCTGGCGATGTCCCGTCGCAAAGTGGTGCGCGTATCCGAAGAAGACGGAGAAACCGAGAAGTTAGAAGCTAGAAGATAGAATTTAGGTTCAGAGGGATGCTTACCCGGCCAGCTTCTAACTTCTAACTTCTAGCTTCTAACTTCTCCCTGCGGTACCCTTGTCCCTATGACCGGCGAACTTGAAATCATCCACGGGATGCAATCGCTTCTCGTGACCGACTGGTCGCGCGGCGCGGTCGTGTTTGCTTCACGCTATCTCGTGTTCCTGTTTGTCCCGTTGATCGCGGGACTCGGGTATATCCGCAAACGCTTCCCGTTACGACAGGCCGTTACGGACGCGGGATGGTCGGCCTTGCTCGCATTGTTCACGACGAATATCCTTGGGCAGCTCGTGGGGCGTTTTCGTCCCTATGAAGCTTCAAGCGAGATCATGCGGCTCATCCCGTCGCCGCTCACCGTACACGCGTTTCCGTCCGGGCATACGGCCGTGGCGTTCGCGTGTGCCGCCGCTCTGACGCTGGGCAGTCCCGCATGGGGCATGGTCGCGCTCGTGCTCGCGACAGGTGTGGGCGTCGGACGCGTATTCGCGGGCGTTCACTATCCGAGCGACGTGGTAGCCGGAGCCGTGCTTGGCATCCTCTGCGCGATCGTGATTCGCTGGATGCGCGTCGCCAACACGGTTCGTAAATCAAAAAAATCTACCAATCACTAACATGAAACGTTTTCTTTTTTTGGTCGGTATTCTTCTGATTTTTTTGGTTGGCTTCGGTTGGGTGTTCGGGAACGAAGCCTGGTTTGGTCGCGCCACGTCGCCCGTGCCGCTCGCCTTTACGGTCGAAGCGGGCCGCACGGCGCGCGAGGTCGCGGGGGATCTCGAGTCGGCCGGCCTGATCGTTTCCGCGTGGCGCTATCAGTTGTACGGATATCTTGACCGGGCGGCGGGCAGGCCCAAGGCCGGCGACTATCAGCTTCGCGCCGGTCAGAGTTACCGTGACATCGCGCGCACGCTGGCGATCGGCCCGGCTAGGCGCGAGGTCGAAGTCCGCATCGTGGAAGGCCGGACGGTCGATCAAATCGCTTCGTATCTCGAATCCGCGCATGACATCCCGACCACGACCACGACCGCGCTCGCCGGCCGCTCCGTGAATCGTGCGCCCTTCGACGAAACGCTTCGCGCCGATTATTCGTTTTTGCGAAATCTCCCGCGCAATCGCTCACTGGAAGGATATCTGTTTCCCGACACCTATCGCGTGTGGGGCGATCAGCTGCCCGACGGTTTGATCCGCAAACAATTGGACGAGTTCGCCGCGCGATTCGCCACGACGACCGTGGGTCCGCAATCCGCGCCGCTCAAGACGCTGGACGATGTCGTGATTCTCGCCTCGATCGTGGAGGCCGAAGTACGCGAATCGCGTGATCGCCGGATCGTCGCCGGTATTTTTCTGAACCGCCTCCAAATCGGTATGGCGCTTCAAACCGATGCCTCGATCAGCTATCTCACGGGTTCGGGTCGCGCACATTCGACGGCTGTGGATCTTGCCATTGATTCACCGTTTAATACGTATAAATACCAGGGGCTTCCTCCCGCGCCGATCAATAATCCCGGAGCCGACGTGATCCGCGCCGTTCTCAACCCGGCTCCCTCGGACTATCTCTATTTCCTTTCGGATTCGGTCGGAAACATCTATTACGCGCGCACCCTGGAAGAACATGTCGAGAACCGCAGAAAAGCGGGGTTTTAGGGCATGGGGGTTGACAAAACCCGTATTTTTTGGTTAGCTATGCGGTTCTCCCGACCGGGCCTACCCCCGTCGGGGGTGGTTCATTCGGCAAAAAATTGAGAGGAGGTGTCTCATGAAGACATCTGATTCGGCTTTGATCGACCTCGAGACAGAAGCGCTCGACGACGACGATGATCCGGAAGAGGCGGCGCGCACGCGCCGCGGTTGGACGAAGCGTCTCATCGTTCGGGACGTCGTCGTTCGCCGGCTGATTGAGACGTTCATCGTCTTCCGGCTCGAAACGTGTCCCGTGTTCCAGACGCGATTCGAGCGTTTGCGAACGGAGACGAACTACGTCGTCGTCCGCGACCTGCTCTTCGCCGACGGCCGCGAGCGCGAGCGTTTCCAACGCGAGCTGAAGGAGATCCAAAAGGCGCTCGGGATTCCCGGGGCCGATCGACTCGGTCTCGAGCCGGCCGTGACGGATGCGCTTCCGTTCCTTCGACGCGGACGACTCGTGCGCACCGCGATGCGGCGACGCGAGATCGAAGCGCACGCGAGGCTCGTCCTCGCACAGCTCCTGGCGCTTGCGCCGGAAGAGCGCGAGAATCGTTACGCGCTGTTCGCGAGTCCGCGCACGGCGCGCGAGCTCGTACGGGACGGCGCCGGCCGTCCCGAGGAGCTCGGGTGCTCGACCCGGCTCATGAATCGCGACGGAAGTATCCGTCCTCTCGCCTACGAGATCGTCGAGGAGCTGCGCTACCGCATCCTCCGACAGCCGACGCTCCTGCGCGTCGTTTCCTCTCAAGGCGAGTGCGAGGCCGCCTAACTACCCGTTGCGGGTTTTCTGACCTACGACGGGTTTTTTGATACCATCCGCCCATGTCCACCTTTGTCCTGCCTCCGGACACTTCCGGCCCCGCCAAACCCATCGACTATCCGAATGCGTTGAATCAGGAGCAACTGGCCGTCGTGTTGGAAGGCGACGGGCCGTGTCTCGTATTGGCCGGAGCGGGTTCGGGCAAGACGCGGACGCTTACGTATCGCGTGGCCCATCTGGTCGAGCGCGGCGTTGATCCGTCGTCGATTTTGTTATTGACGTTTACGAATAAAGCGGCGCGCGAGATGGTCGAGCGCGTTGAAACCGTACTCGGGCCGGCGGCCAAGGGGATTTGGGGAGGCACGTTTCACTCGATCGCCGCGCGTTTGCTGCGTGCGTTTGCCGGCGAACTCGGGTACACGTCGAGTTTTACGATTCTCGATATGGAGGACGGGCGCGATCTCATCAAAGCCGTCATGAAGGATTTACAGATCGATCCCAAAGCGCGCCGATTTCCGACGGCATCCGTTGTCGGGAATATCCTGTCGTATGCGCGTAATACGCAAACGTCCATCACGGACACTTTGGAGCTCAAGCATCCGAATTTTCAACCGTTCGAGGCGGAGCTGGAAGAGATTGCGCGGCAATATCAAACGCGAAAAAAGTCGGCGAACGCGATGGATTTTGATGACCTGCTCACGAATCTCGCGATGCTGCTCGACGATCCGCGCCTCGGCCGCCGCATGTCCGAGCGTTTTCGCTACGTCCTCGTCGACGAGTATCAGGACACGAACGCGGTGCAGGCGCGTATCGTGAAAGGATTCGCGTCCGTCCACGGGAATGTCGTAGCCGTCGGTGACGATGCGCAGTCCATCTACGCCTTTCGCGGCGCGGACGTGAAAAACATCCTATCGTTTCCCGAGCAGTTTCCCGGTGCCAAAATCTTCAAGTTGTTGACGAACTATCGTTCCACGCCGGAAATTCTCGATCTCGCGAACGCGTCGTTGAGTCACAACGTCGCGCAATTCAAGAAAGAATTGGTCGGTCTTCGTGAGTCTGGCGACAAGCCGCGTCTTGTGGCCTGCGCGTCCGCGTCGCAGGAGGCGCGGTTCGTGACCGAGAATATTTTACAATTACGTTCGCAAGGCGTGGCGCTGGCGAATATCGTCGTGCTTTTCCGTTCAAGCGCGCATTCGCAACAACTTGAATTCGAGCTCATCAAGCGCGACGTGCCATACGAGTATCGCGGCGGCCAGAAGTTTTTCGAGCGCGCGCATATCAAGGACGTCGTCGCGTTTCTGCGCATCTACGAAAACCCCAAGGACGAAGTCGCGTGGCTGCGAACGCTCGGCTTGCAAACGGGCATCGGCGCGACCACGGCCGCCGACCTCGCCGGTCAGACGCGGGGGAGCGAGCGCATCGAGGAGATCGTGGAGTCGGCCGGCGCGTTTCGCATCCCGTCACGCGCGCGAACGGGCTGGGAGGACTTCGTGCGTGTCATGCGAACGCTGATCGAGCAGGGACGCGTTCCCGCGCCGCTCATCCGCTCCGTGATCGCGTCAAACTATCAGGATTATCTCGAGCGCGAGTATCCAAACTGGCGCGAGCGCATCGAGGATCTGGAGCAACTCGCCTTGTTTGCCGAGGGGTACGACGATCTCACGTCGTTCTTGAACGATCTTTCGCTTTACGACAACGTGGCGTTCGGTCGTCAGGAGGCGGGGCGTGGTGACGAAGAGCGCATGGTGCTTTCGACTATCCATCAAGCCAAAGGACTCGAGTGGGACACGGTGTTTCTCGTCCACTTAGCCGATACCGCATTCCCAAATCGTCGCGCCATGGCGGAAGAGGGCGGGATGGAGGAGGAGCGCCGCCTGTTTTATGTCGCCGTGACGCGCGCACGTCGTCGGCTCTTCCTTTCCTATCCGATGACGATCGGACATGACGCGCTTACCTTCAATCAACCATCCACGTTTCTCGATGAAGTGGATGCGCGATTGTTTGAACGCATGGAGATTCGCGAGGCGGGATTCGGTCGCGCGGCATATACGTCGTTTCGCGCCTCATCGGGCGGGGAGTGGGGCTGGAATGGAGATGATTCGAGCTGGGAAGAGCCCACGATTCATGTGGAAGAACCGAAAATCGTCTTCAAGACCTCCCCCGACTCCCTTCTTCGTAAGGAGGGGAACAAGGGGAGGTCGAAACCGGATTCATTTTTGGGAGAATATTGACGATCTTGCCCGTCGACGACAAGACCGTTAAGGTCGCGTGCGTATGGCATTTGCCAGCGTTCGCGGGCCGGGGCATCCGGATGAAGCATGCGATAAAGTCGCGCGCGCTTTGGTGGACGAATATGTCCGGCGCGATCCCGAGTCCCGCTGCGATCTTCGCGTGACGGGCGGGCACGGGACGTTGTTCGTTTCCGGCGAAGTGCGTTCGCAAGCGGATTTCGACGCGGGCGCGGTCGCGAAGGCGGCGTTGTCGGAAATTGATCCCGCGCTTGCGCTTGAACCGTTTGTCTCGATCGAGCGCATGGAGGGCGCGCTGCGTACGACCGCCGACGCCTGCGCCGTCTTCGGGTACGCGACAAACGAAACGCCGGAGCGTTTGCCGCTGCATGTCGTGCGCGCGCAAGAGATCGCCTCCGAGATCGCCCGCCTCCGGCGGGAAGATCCGGACTGGTATTGGTGCGGCGCGGATTACGACGTGTCCGTGTATGTCGGTCATTCGGTAGGGGCACGGCATGTAGGGGCACGGCATGTAGGGGCACGGCATGCCGTGCCCCTACATGCCGTCGTCCGGCTTTCGCATGTCCCGTCCATCGCGCTCGACGATCTCCGTTTGCGCACGGCGTCCGCGTTGTCGCGGCGCTGGCCGGAGTTCGACTGGAAGGTAAATCCCGCCGGCCCCGATACGCGCGCCGGTCTCATGGGACGCATCGGTTCGTCGCGTCAACCGCCCTCCGGCGGTCGGTACGGCTCCACGCTGCCCGATCGTTCAAGCGGCGCGGGCTTTCACGCATCTCACCCGACAAATCGCGGCGCGGAACTCGCGCGTAACGCCGCGGTCGAGTTGATCTCGTCCGGTTCCTGCGGGGCGGCATGGATCGAGCTTGTCTATTTGCCCGATGATGTCTTGCCGACATCCGTTCGTATTCGTACCGACAAAGGCGCGGATCTCGACGTGCGTTTGTCCCCCGATCACTTTTCGCTTATCATCCCCTCACTATGAAACCGACGATTCTTCTTTCCGCCATCCTAGGCCTCGCGCTGCTCGGACAGGGCTGCCCGTCACCCGCGCCGACTCCGACACCGGTCCCGACTCCGCCTCCGTCACAACCTCAGACATCTGACATTTCACCTCAAACATCTGCCCCTATGCCGTCACTTTCTTTCCCGGGCGCTCGTTCGGCCGCCGAAGTCGAGAAAAAAGTTCGTATCAAAACGAATCAGGGCGATATCGTCATTCAGGTTGATGCGACCGCCGGCCCGCTCGCCGCTTCGAACTTCGTGTATCTCATCGAACAAGGATTTTACAACGGCACGATTTTTCATCGCGTGATTCCGGACTTCATGATCCAAGGCGGCGACCCGACCGGCACCGGTCGCGGCGGTCCGGGATATCAGTTCGACAACGATCCGGTCGGCGAGCTTCCGACGAAGTCGATCACGATCCAGGGAACGACGATTGAATCGCCGGTGTACGAAAAGGGGATCGTGGCCATGGCGAATGCAGGCCCGGACACCAACGGTTCGCAATTCTTTATCATGGTGGGCGACTATCCGTTGCCGCCGAACTATTCGGTGTTCGGTCGCGTGATTGAGGGCCAGGACGTGGCCGACAAGATCTCCGCCATACAGCGCACTCCCGACGACCGCCCGGTGTCGGAAGTTAAGATGTTGAGTTTGACGATTGAGGAGTAGCGCCAATCGAAGATAACAAAAAGAGACTAAGACGGTCTCTTTTTGTTTACGGACCTTGTTATTTTCATCCTTAGTATTCCACGCACCATGCTTGACACATTGCCTATTTTGATATAAGCCATTCTCGGTTCTTCGAATTTAAACGTGGCTCCCATTCAGGGAGAAGGAGACAAAGCACATGAGTAATCTGGCACTAATGGTGAAGTTGGCCGAGGTTGGCGCCGCGCGAGCCGAAGCTGATCCATGCTCAACAGAGTCGGCTCGCGGAGCAGATTCGCAAGGGGGAAGTTCTCCTTGAGACGCTTTTGCCCTGCGAGGCGATCGCGACGAAGCGTGTGACGAAGATGCTCAAACCGCTCAAGCGTGAACAGCAGAGTCTCGCGCGCGAGTTGTCGGGTCTCAAGCGGGTGAGCGTCGAGCCGCTCACATGGCGTCGGAAGGACGGTGCACCTTGTCTCGCGGTTTTCCATTTGGACATGCCGAAGCTCGTCCTGGAGTGGCACGACGACTGGCGCTCCGGTTCGTGGGCGGAGCGAACGCGCTTGAAAATGGAGTGGGTATCCCTCGACGGCAGTGAGAAGCTGGACCTCAAACAGGGGAAGAAATACTCGGCCATCGTGAAGGCCTATTTCAAGGTGATGCGCCGGTGCGGGGTCGTAGACGAGGTTACCAGGCTCACGGCCACCTTCGAGGGCGTGATCCCGTTCGAGGTCCGCGAAAAGATCGAGTGCTACCGCCCCCTGTTCGACGACATCCTCATCGTCGCCGAGCCCACGAGTTGGAAGAAGCACATTCCCAAGCCCGATCCGTTGATAGTGGGGTGGGACGGACGGGAGTTCTGGATCATCGCCGCCTTCGACGTCACACCGGTTGAGCAGGCAATGCTCTCGCTCGCCCCCGGCACGGAGTCGCTGCGGCTCAAGAGCTGATCTGTTTCTGAAGGACTTTTGTCCTTCTTTTTTTATTCCAACTCTCCCTTATGCTTCAGTAATAGATCCTTGACACGTTGCCCATTTTGATATAAGCCATTCTCGGTTCTTCGACAGCAATTCCTATACGGGAGGAGATGAGATCATGAGCAAGGCAAAGCAGAAGACGGCGATCGAGAAGACGTCGGGCAACGAGACGAATCCGAGGTTCACCGATCGCGCGTTCGCGCTCGCGAACGTCGATCCTTCGACGCGCAAGCCGTGGGCCGTCCGGGACGGCATCTACGGTGACGAGAAGATCTGGCGGCACATCTTGCCGCAGAAGAGCGGGAGCATCGGGCCGCGCCGGATGTTCATCCGGACGTACCACGACCCCGTCGTCTCGAGGCGGGTACTTGTCGACGCCCTGCGCGATAGCCGTCGCCCCGCGACGATCGAGGAGGTCTGTGCGCTCATCGAGAACGACCGGTCCCTGATCCGGGACCACAAGGACTGGGTCATCCCGCTCGGAAGCGCCTACCGCGTCGAGGACGACACCGAGGAGACTCTGGTCGTCATCGGGGAGCTGCGCAGCAGCCCCGGCGCACTCGTCGGTCACCGGATGCGGTGCGATGGCGAGTGGCCGGCACGGGACTGCCGCCTGCACTTCATCCTCGTCGAGGAGGAGATGCTGCCCCGCGACATCCACAAAGCCTTCGGCGGCGAGCCCCTCGCTCTCACGGAGGGCAAAGACGACGTCATCGACGCCGACTTCCGGGTCATCGAAGAGACCGTCGCGTCTCTCTGAAGCCCGATCTTGAAGGACATCCGTCCTTCTTTTTCTTTTCCTAAGAGGCTTGACGTAAGCCTCTTTTTTTGTTACGCCTACGGCAGTTCCTTTTTATCAGGAAGGCGGTGACACGAATGCCAAGGAGCGAACAGCCGATGGCGGAGAATTCTCCATTTCACCAACGCGAGATCGGGGTGATCAAGGTGACCCATCCCGAACCCGCCAACTGCACGCTTCGGAAGTGGTTCACGACAGTCCACAAGGACTTCGGCAACAAGGACATGTCGAGAGGACATGTCTACAACGAGTGGCCCACCGAGGTTTCGGCGTTTCTCCTCCAGTGCCTGCGTGATGTCACGACCAAGGAGGTCGTGAAGGCACTCTCCGCGCTCAAGAGCGGGCCCGCCGCTTATGAGGAGCTGCTCGGCTACTACGAGTGGTGGTTGGAAAAAAAACCAAAGCCCGGGTGGATGGAGCCCACGATCGCGCTCGATTCGGTCGTGCTCGCAGAACGCAAGGGTGTCCTGCTCGTGCCGCAAGTGCCGGGCATGGTAAAAAACCCGAACTGGTTCAACTTCCCCGACCTGTGGCTCTATCCCCAAAAGGGACCGTGGCCGGAGAAGACGTGCTTCCTTGCCGTCCGCGGCCGCGGGTTCGAGGACTGAAGGAGTTACGCTCCTTCTTTTTCTTTTTCAAAATCAAGAATACGTGCTAACCTTCAATCTTATATTATGACTCGCCAATTTCTTATCTGGATTTCGCTTGGAGCAGCGGCTGTTGTGCTCTTGTTTGGCGCGTGGGTGAATCGCGCCGCGCTTCGTGACACCATCGCGGACGCAACCAAGCCGGCTTTGCCGATCGCGCAGGAATACCGGCTGGAGCAACAGGAAACTGGAAATGGGAAGAAGGAAGAAGGGGTGGCGGGAAAACCCGTAACCCTCCCTCCTCCCGACTCCGTCCTCCCGACTCCCTCCGGTGATCCGCTTACTTGGGAGGGCGCGCTGCCCACGGAAACGAATCTTGCCGTGCCGTTTTTGCTTCAGGCGCCGCATCAGAATTGGGACCAGCCGTTTGAGGATGCGTGCGAGGAGGCGTCGCTCATCATGGTGGACGCGTTCTATCGCGGACGTACGGCGAGCTACGGCGCGGACGAGGGCGCGGAAGCGATTCTTGAAGTCGTGGCGTTCGAAGATACGACCTACGGATATAACAAGGATACGGATACGCAGGATGTCGTCAATACGGCTCGTGAGCATTTCGGATATGAGACCGTGCTTGTCCGCCCGCTCACGTCGCCGGAAGACATGAAGCGGGTGCTCGCGAACGGCTATCCGATCATCGTTCCTGCATACGGAAAAGCCCTCGGAAATCCGAACTTTCGCAACGGCGGACCGGAGTATCACATGCTGGTCGTGAAGGGATATACGAAAGACGGGAAATGGATCACCAACGATCCGGGAACGCGCCGCGGCGCCGACTACGTGTATTCCAACGATGTGCTCATGAACGCGATTCATTCCTTCAATAAGCAAGATATGCGCAAGGGCGCGCAGGAGTTTATTGTCGTGCTACCGAATTCGTGACAAAATAGGTGGCGATATGCCTCCACACACTTCCAAGCCCGCAGGCGCAAAGAAAAAAACGTCGTCGTCGCCCGTCCAACAGACGCACGCTCCGTTCAGCATCGTGTTTATGGTGGCCATCGTTGCCATGCTGACCGTGGCGCTTTTGCTTATCTGGCGCGAGTTGCCGATCGGCACAAAACCGTCGCCGGAAACGACGCCCGCGCCGCCCGTCGCGACCGCGCCCGCGTCCGAGGAGCAAACGGCCTGCGAAACCGCCGGGGGAAAGTGGACGGAATGCGGAAATCCGTGCCACGGCAAGCCGGATGAAGTCTGTATCACGCAATGCGAGGCGCAATGTCTCTGCGGAGGCGCGGACGGTTGGCAGTGTCCCAAAGATCAAGTCTGCGCCGATTACGAGCAGGCGGACGGCGCGACCGAAGCGGTGGGCGTGTGTCGCGTGCAACCGGCCGAGTCTCCGACGCCGACCGGACCGGTACGCTCGCTTCCGCAAGGCATGATCTGCGACGAGTTGAATTTCTTGTGCGTATACGAAGCGGCAAAAGACGCGACGCTCTCAAATCCGTTCACGGTGGACGGAAGCGGCATTGCGTTTGAGAACAACATCAGCTGGAGATTACTGGATGCCAATGGCACCGTGCTGGAGTCGGGATTCGTGACGGCCGATGCGCCTGATATCGGACAACCGGGCGACTTTCAGATTCGCGGTTTCATCCTATCCGTCCCGACGACCGCTACCGGAACGCTGGAGGTATTCGAGTCGAGCGCCAAGGATGGTCAACCGATCCATGTATTAGGCATTCCGGTGATCCTGCCGCGCACGGCGATGACGTCACGCGTGTTCCTCCGCGCCGTCCCCACGGAAACCGACTGTTCGGTCGTCAATCAGCTCGAAGCATCCGTCCCGCGTTCAGGCTTACCCGTCGAAACGTCGTTGCGATTGTTGCTCAAGATGGCCGAGCTCCGCCCGGAGCAGACGGTGATCCCGAAAGGGACGCGTCTCGAATCGCTTACCGTGTCCGGCGGTACGGCGAACGTGGTTTTGTCGCCGGAGCTTGAGAACTACGGAGGCGGATCGTGTAACGTCTTGGCGATTCGTGCTCAGATCGAAACAACATTGAAGCAATTCTCCAGCATTCGAAACGTGGAAATTTCCATACCAGGCAAAACGCCCGAGGAGACGCTGCAACCGTAACGTATGGTGTGGGGCCAGCTATTAGTGGGCGCGTTGGCCGGCATGGCGGCCGGAGCGATTCTCGCGATCCTGTCGCATCTTGCGCCGCGGTTCGGCGCCGGAAATTTTATCCAAGACAAAGACATTCCGACACTCTTCGGAAAACCCATATCGCGCCGCGAAGCCTATCTCGTCGGGATGTTCGCGCATCTGTCGCTGTCCGCGTTTTTCGGTCTCTTGTTCGCGTTGTTTGTTGAAATCGGTTGGTTCCCCGGTTTTCTGTATGTCCCGATGCTGCTCTTCGTCGTCGGACTGACGCTTGTCGTTGGACTGGTCGTGATGCCGCTGGAAGGGCATGGCGTATTCGGGCGAAAACACGACGCGTGGTTCATGGTTGATGCGTTGATCACAAACGTGATTTGGGGGCATCTGTTTCTCCTGCTCGCGCGTCTATGGATGGTTCGTTGAGAGCCCGGAGAATTTCCGGATCGATTTGCATCGGCATCGCTTTGGGCATTCTTGCGTGGGTTTTTATTCCGCTGCCTCGTCCGCCGGCGTTTCTTTTGGTGATCGATCGGATCGCGTTGCCCGGAATCTCCGCATCGAACGGGCCGATGATCGGACGGGGCGTGAAGACGCCGGAGATCGGAAGCGCGCGTATCGTGTTTGCGGGGGACATCATGCTCGACCGACTTGTCGCAGATCGCACTCGCACGGCCAACGACGCCTCCTACGCCTTCCGCAAGCTTCCCGACGGGTGGTTCGAGTCATTCGATTACGCGGTCGCAAATCTCGAAGGTCCGGTCACGGACATGCGCCGCTCTCCGGTGAAGTCCGTCGACTTCCTGTTTGATCCTACCGTCATTCCGGTCTTGAAAGCGCAGGGCATCGATGCCGTGTCGCAGGCAAATAATCACGCGCTTGATCAAGGGACGGTCGGATACAACGATTCCGTCCGCCGTTTGCGCGAGGCGGGGCTTCTCGTCTTCGGTCATCAAGTCGACGACGGTCCGGTCGCGTTCGCCACGACGACGATTCACGAATTACGCATCGCGTTTCTCGGCTTCAACACGACCGACAACGCCATGAATCGCGAGCAAGCCGCGTCCGCGATCGCGCTCGCAAAAGAGGAAGCGGATACGGTGATCGCCTCTGTCCACTGGGGGAACGAATATCGCTCGCGCCCCGACGCATCGTCCGTCCAAACCGCGCATTGGCTCATCGACCAAGGCGTCGATGTCGTGATCGGCGGACACCCGCATTGGACGCAAGGCATTTCATCATACAAAGACAAGCCGATTGCCTGGTCGCTCGGGAATTTCATCTTCGATCAGGATTTTTCCACGCAAACCCGCCAGGGATTGGCCGTCGCGCTTACCGTTTCCAAACCTCTGGCATCTGACTTCTCACATCTGACTTTGGAGCCAATCCCGATTCACATCGACCGCAGCCAGCCGCGCATCGTCGAGGGGGAAGAGCGGGCAAAGCGATTGGACGAGCTCGCCAACATCTCCGACGAGAGTTTGCGCGATCAAATCCGGGCTGGGATGATTGGGTTCTGATGCACATCCTTTCCGTCTCGCAATTCGTGACCTACCTGAACGATACGTTCAAGGCGATTTGGGATGCGGACGAGGCGGCGATCGAGGGCGAGGTGAGCGAGTTTCGGATTTCGCAGGGTCAATGGGTGAGTTTTAATTTGAAAGATGAAACCGCGCTCATCAATTGTTTTCTCGTGCTGAACAAGTTACGACTTCCGATCGAAGACGGGATGCGCGTGCGATTGTACGGCACGCCGCGCGTCTATCCGAAATGGGGAAAACTTTCGTTTAACGTCGAGCGCGTCGAGTTAGTCGGCGAGGGTGCGCTGCGCAAGGCGCTCGCGGCGTTGCGCGCCAAGCTCGACGCGGAGGGACTCTTCGACCCGTCGCGCAAACGCGAGTTACCGCGCTTCCCGTCACGCATCGCGCTCATCGCCTCGCGGGAAAGCGCGGCGTACGGCGATTTCGTTCGCATCGTGAACGAGCGCTGGCGCGGACTTGAGATCGACCTCTATCACGCCGTCGTGCAAGGCGAGAAAGCGCCGGACTCCGTGATGTCCGCGCTCGCACGGGCTCACACTACATCCGGTCCCTCCTCCGCGCGGGCTCACACCACCCCCGACCCCTCCTCCGGGAGGAGGGGAGGGTATGACGCGGTCGTGATTACGCGCGGCGGCGGATCGCTCGAGGAGCTTATGGCGTTTAACGATGAGCGTCTCGTTCGTGCGATTTACGCGTCCAAGATCCCGACCATGGTCGCCATCGGCCACGAGCGCGATACGACGCTCGCGGAAGAGGCTGCGGACGTGCGCGGCTCGACGCCGACGGATTGCGCGCGCCGTCTCGTCCCCGATCGAAAAGACGTGTTGTTCGAGCTCGCCCACATGGAAGCAGATATCACGGAAACATTGCTCCAAAGAATCAGCCTCGAGCGCGAAATCGTTTTGCGTGCGACTACGGGAGCCGATCGATGGCTTGAAACTTTCCGGACACGCGTCGCTTCGTTGTTGCGCCTCATCTCATCGTTCAATCCGGAGGCCGTTTTGAAGCGAGGCTTTGCTATATTAGCCGCGCCCGACGGGTCGCTCGTTACGTCTGTGGCCAGGGCGAAGCCGGGTCTTGGGGTATTGGTGCGGTTGCATGACGGGGCCGTGAATGCGAGAATCGAAGGGAAACAGCAGAAACTTATCTGATTATGGTCAAGAAAAAGAATGATATCGATTTTGCGAAAGGTTTTGAGGAGCTTGAGCATATCGCTTCTTGGTTCGAGCAAGGGGAGCCGGATTTGGAAGAGGGGATGAAAAAATACGAACGCGCCTCGGAGTTGGCTAAAGCGCTGAAAATGCGGCTTGATCAGGCCGAGAACAAGATTAAGGAAATTCGTGAACGTGCGGTATAATCAAGGTACTATGTTATTTTTCATTTTCCGCCTCGTCCTGAACGCCCTCGCGTTGATCGTCGTCGCGAATCTCATTCCCGGCATCGCGATTCAGAGTTTTCCCTACGCGATCCTAGCCGCCGTCGTCATCGGTTTGGTGAACGCGCTCGTCCGTCCGTTCCTCGCCCTGCTTTCGTTGCCGATTACGATTTTGACGCTCGGCCTGTTTTCGCTTGTCATCAACGCGCTCATGTTTGCGCTCGCGGCGTGGGTTACGCCGGGATTCAGCGTCGCCGGTTTCGGTCCGGCGTTTTGGGGTGGGTTGCTCTACGCCGTGTTCGCAACGATGATCAGCTGGATGGTGAAGGAACAGGGGCTTGACGGGAGCAGAGGTCTCCGCTAATCTACGCGCAAACGAACGCAAGAGTCCTGAGACAGAGAGGGTCCGACGGCATGTCGGACTTGATACTCCCAAGCGGAGACCTTTCCGAGGATCGCCAACTGTAGGGACAATTCATGAATTGCCACTACCAAAAAGCGACCGCAGGATGTCTTTCATAAAGACCTCTGCGGTCGTTTTGTACCTAATTCACAGGTTTAGAACCTATGCCCAAAACTCGTGCACAGAAGGAGGTGGCGGTGAGCGAGCTTTCGCAGGTCATGAAGGCCGGCAAAGCGGCAGTGTTCGCCGATTTTCAGGGCATGACCGTGCAAGCGGTGTCGAATCTTCGCAAGAAGCTTCGTGCCGAACAGGTGGACTACATCGTCGCCAAGAAGACGCTCATGTCCCGCGCGGCCAAGGAAGCCGGTTATGAGATCGACTTTCGCAGCATGCCCGGCATGCTCGGCGTGGCCATCGCCAAAGAAGACGAGATGGCCCCGGCGCGCATCATCGGCGAGGTCGCCAACAAAAAGGACGCCATGATCAAGTTGGTCGGCGGTATCTTTGAAGGCGATGTCGTGGACCAAGAGTTCGTGGTCAAGCTCTCGAAACTCCCGTCCAAGCCGCAGTTGCTCACCCAGCTTTTGTGGGTCTTGAACGGTCCGACCGGCGCATTCGTCCGTCTCCTCAACGCCTACAAGGAAGACCAGGAGAAGGGCGCGCCCGCCCCGGCGCCCGTCGTCGAAGCTCCGAAAGCCGAAGAAGCGGCTCCTGCTCCTGCAGCATAACGTGTCATTCATTCACCTACGTATTCACATATCGCTATGTCAGAAGAAACGAAGCAGGTCGAGATCCCGACCAAGTTCCAGGGTCTCGTCGATTCCATCGAGAAGTTGACCGTCATGGAGCTTGCCGAGCTCGTGAAGCTTCTTGAAGAGAAGTTTGGCGTGTCGGCTGCCGCTCCGGTCATGATGGCCGGTGCAGGCGCAGGCGCCGCTGCCGCGGAAGAGAAGTCCACGTTCGACGTGGAGCTCGCCGAAGCAGGTGGCAACAAGATCGCTGTCATCAAGGTGGTGCGCGAGATCACGGGTCTTGGCTTGAAGGAAGCCAAGGACATGGTCGACGCGGCCCCGAAGGTCGTAAAGGAAGGCGTGGCCAAGGCCGAAGCCGAAGAGATGAAGAAGAAGATCGAAGAGGCGGGCGGCAAGTGCAACCTGAAGTAAGAAAAGAGCAGAGAGCAAAGAGCAGTTCCGACCGGAGCTGCTCTTTTATCTTGTGACGCGTAGACTCTGAATGATTTTCACCGCTTCCGCGTCGGTGAGCCAACCACCGGAGAATAGCCAGTAGGTATGTGTGCGACCTACCGCAATCCATATGTTTGTCTGACCGAGCGCATAGTAACCGTAACTGATTACCGGAATCCCATTAATGGTTCTTTGTCTGATCGGACTCGGGTCTGAAACGTAATCTTGTGATAGTTCATTTTCTGCGTGCGCTCGCACAGCTGCTGTAGTTGTAGCGTCACCAATTGAAAGTCCAGCATCACGGGCAACGCCCTCACCTTCAATTCTCATTGATGGACCGAAACGAATTTCCTGATAGGTTTCTTCGGGAGATATGATGCGTTCGATTGGTGGGCAGTCGAGGCTACCCCAAGAGAAGCTATAAGGGAGTGTCATTCTGACGGATGAGTTCTGATACAAATATGTGAAATATGTTTCAGAAGGCCCAGGGTTTTCCGTATAGCACTCGAAAGGAAAGTCGCCTGACATGCTGTCTGATGAAGCATTATTCGGTTTTTCTTGTTCCTCAACTTTCCCCTCCAACTCCGCCACCTGCTGTTCCAAACTTTCACGAACGGTTTGGAACATCGCAAGCGCTTCTTCATCCGCTTCAGGTTGAACGGGATGGAATGCGGCGGTGAAGCAAAGTGCGGTGAGGGCGATCGTGGCGAGGACAAAAAACCAAAACAGGATCCAAGCATGGAGCGGGATGGTTGTGAGTTGCCACGACGCATTTTTCTTCACGGCCTTTTTTGTAGTTTTTGTTTTTTTGGGAGGCATATTCAAAAATATAATAACACAAATCCGTAACCCGTCGGTATTTCGGTAGGGGCACGGCATGCCGTGCCCCTACCGAAACCGGGTAACGCCCCGAAATCGGCGTATGGACGGGTTACGGGTTCGGGAGATCAAATTGATACACCTTGTTATTGTCCGTGACGTAGATTTTCTTTGCGTCGCGATCGGCGTGTACGGACGTCGGACCCGTGAGCGTCGGCGACGTGTACTGGACGATGAGACGTCCGTCCTTGCGGAAGACGAGTACGCGTTTGCCGACTTGATCGGTGAGGACGAAGAGATTGCTCACGTCGTCGGTCCATATGGCGGAGATATTCGTGAGAGGCGGATCGATGGCCGGGAGCGCGAACGTGTCTTCGGCGCCGGTGCTGTAGCGCTTCACCGTGCCGTCGCGGAAGGCGAGCCAGACGTTTTGGTCCACCGCGATCGCCGTCGCGTTGGCGAGCTCGGCCGAGTTTTGTTTGAGATACGCCGTCTCTTGCGAGATGCCGCTGCCCGACGGCGCGTATCGCCAGACCATGTTGCTTTGCGTGTCGAGCATGTAGAAGCGGCGGCCGTACACGGCAAAGGCCGATGTGCTGCTGACTTGGCTCGCCGTCCAGGCGACGGCGGTGAACGAGGCATTTGTTTGGTTGAACACGAAGAGCTTGCGCCGGTCATCAAGTAGGTAAATGCCGGATGTACCGGGCCATGACGCAATGACTCGTCCTATGGTTTCAGGGTAATCGTGCCGCTTCGTCTCGCGTGTCGCGGGTTTGATCTCGACGAGCTGGCGCGCGGACGTGTCGGCCACATAGACGTCGCCTGCGGCCGCGGAAACGGTCGTGAACGATCCCTCCGGCGCGCCAAGCGACGCGGCCGTCATCTCTGGCGGTTCGGCGACGATGATCTCGTGGCGCAGCTTCGTGGCGATCTCGTCCATTTCGGCGAGGAGCGTCTGCTTCGCTTCTTTGCGCTCGCCGGTTCGCTCGTCCAATCCGTTCACCATGTCGCGGCCTTCTTGAAGCATCTGGCGCGCACGCGTGTCATTGTTATAGACGATATTCGCCTCGGCTTGCGTTTTCCGATCCACGGCCTGGTCGAATGCGCTATTCCAAAGCGTTTGTTCCGCCTTGGCCTTTTGGCTGCTCTGGAACCACAGTCCGCCGACGAGGAACGCGAGGAGTATGCCGCCGCCGATCAGGAGTTGGCGCTTGCGCTTCACCGTGAGCGTCGTGCCGTGACCGGCCGTCGTGTTCCGCATTCCCGCGACGGCGACCGCGTCCGTCGATTTCTTGCGACGGCGCTTCAGCCGCGACGAGATGTCCGCGAACATGCCCACGAGCGTCGCCGCCGGCTTGGACGGCCGGATCGCGGGCGAAAGCACGCCCTCGGCCTCCTGTTCGCTCGCATGCATTCGCTCGATCGAGCGCGTGCTTTTCCCCGCCTCTTCCACGATCTCGATCTTTTCCTCTTTCGTGAGGGGCGAAAGCCAAGCCACCAAACCCGCAAAGTCGTCGCTTGCGTTACGGCGTTCCAGTTCCTGCTTGATTTCTAGCGCGGCCGTGACCGGGGGCAGCGTCTTGAGCGATTCGGCCAGCTTGAGCTCGCCTCGCAGCGCATCAAAGTTCCGCGTTCCGGCAAAGAGGATGTCATCCTTTTTTATGTCGCCGCAGATGAATGAGGCGAACGGCTTCTTTGGATCGATCTCGGTCGGTTGTTCCAGAGAGCCGAACAGGTCGAACCCTTTCCAGCCGCCGTCTTCTTGTTTTTGCAGGAACATGTTGGCGAGCCGTCCGGTTCCGGTGACGCAGAGCAGGCCCTCGTGGAATTCGAGCAGGAAGAGATTGACGCGGTTCCAGGCGATGGCCGTCGGTTCGCGCTCGACGAAGGTGGCCACGGCCTCGTTCAACCGTTGGACGAGCTTCTCGAAACGCGCCATCGGGTCGCCTTCGTATGCGGCCAGAAGGCGTCGCGTCTGTTCCGCGGCCTCGTTCAATGTGTCGAGGAGTTGTTCGTAGGCGTACAGGGTTGAATCAATATCCGCGATGAGCATGAGGCTCGGACCGCGTTTTCCACGCTCAAACCCGTCGTAGCGGAACAAGCCGACGATGCGTTCACCGGCCGCGTGGCTTAGCTCAATTTCAGCGATGCGCAACGCCTGATCCATATCGAGATGAGTATAGGTTTTTAACACCGAATACGTCCAGCAAAGCCCGAAAAGGATCGCGGCTTGTCAAGCGCCGGAGTCTTGGGCAAGATAGAACTCAGTCTATGCTTGAACACCTTTTTGGTTCGCGCACCCGCGTCAAACTTCTCAGCCTCTTCCTTCGAAACCCGGAAGAACCGATCTTCGTGCGTGAGATGACGAGACGCGTCGGCACCCAAATCAACGCGGTTCGACGCGAGCTTGCCAATCTGACCAAGCTCGGTTTGATCGTCGAAACCGCGGAAAAGGATTTGCCGCAGAGTAAGGTCCGGCAACCCGGTCTCAAAAAGAAGTACTACAAAGTGAATCCGGACTTCCGTTTGTTGAAAGAATTGTCTGCGCTCCTGCTCCGCGCCCAGGCGCTCTATGAAGGGAAACTGGACCAGGAAATTCCTAAGATCGGCGACGTGCAGTATCTCGCGTTTCTCGGCGTCTTTCTCGGCGAGCGCGCACCGGTCGACGTCTTCATCGTGGGCGTCGTGAACGAAGCGCAACTCAAAAAGCTGATCCGCGAAACCGAGCAGGCGCTCGGATACGAAATCAACTTCACGGTGATGTCGCCGGATGAGTTCCGCTATCGAAAAGACATGACGGACAAATTCCTCTATTCGATTCTTGAAGGCCGTAAGCATGTGGTCATCGATCGTTTAGACGGGATCCAAAAATAATAAGCGTATGGCCTGGCTTTTCATCGACACCCACGAGAACGGTCGCGTCCGCTATGCTTGGCTCGAGGCGGGTCGCGTGTTGAAGCGGGTCGAACGCGAAGGGCGCGCGTCTATGCTGTTGCCGCTGATCGCAAAAGACCTCGTGACCCCCTCCAACTCCCCCTTAAAAAGGGGGAGAGAGCTCTCAGGCGTGTGCGTCGTGGAGGGCCCCGGATCGTTTTCTGCCGTGCGCGGAGGCGTGCTCGACGCGAATCTGCTTGCGCGTTTTCTCCGCGTGCCGCTCGTCGCCGTCACGGCCGGGGAGGCGCGCGATCCGGAAGGGCTGGCGAGCCGAATCGCGTCCGGCGATGTCTCGACATCGACGTACGTCGCACCGATCTACGATCGCGAGCCGAATATCACGATGCCGAAGGAAAAGAAGTTAGAAGTTAGAATTTAGAAGTTAGCTATCCTAAATTCTAACTTCTAGATTCTAACTTCTCCCAAGCCCCAAGCCCCAAGCCCCGAGCCCCATGCCCAAATCCCGCTTCATCCGCGCCTGCGAGATCCTTCCGGGCGTCCTCGTTTGGACGACGCTGATCGCCTCCGTGGCCTTGTCGTTCATCCGGCCGATCTGGATGGTGTATTTTATTATCGTCTTTGACTTATACTGGCTCCTGCGCATCCTCTATTTCATCCCGTTCCTGCTTACATCCTGGTTTCGCTATCGTTCCGCGTTGAAACGGGATTGGCAGGCCGATGCCGAGCGGCAAGCGGGTTATGATTCGATCCGTCATCTGGTTTTCCTGCCCACGTACAAGGAGTCGCTGCCCGTGATCCGCGAAACCCTCCGCTCCCTTTTGACCTGCGCGTATCCGGCCGAACGCATGTATGTCGTGCTGGCCGGCGAGGAGCGCGACGCCGAGCGTTTTTTGTCGATCGTGGCCGAGGTCGAGCCGGAGTTCAGGTCGGCATTCGCCGGTTTCCATACGACGTTGCATCCGAAGGATTTGCCGGACGAAATCCCCGGCAAGGGTTCAAACTTGCACTGGTCCGCGTCTCAAATCATTCCGGAATTGACGGCGGCCGGCCTTGATCCGGACGCAACCGTCGTTTCGTCGTTCGACGTGGACACGATCGTCCATCCGAAATATTTTTCGTGCCTGACCTATCACTACCTCACGGTGCCGCAGCCCACGCGTAGCTCGTACCAGCCCGTGGCGCTGTACAACAATAACCTCTGGGAATCACCGGCCGCCGTCCGCGTCGCCATGTTCGGTACGACATTCTGGCTTATGACCGAGCTCGCGCGACCCGAGGGAATGATGACGTTTTCATCCCATTCCATGTCGTTGCGGATGCTCATGGACGTCGGGTATTGGCAAAAGGATATCGTTTCGGAGGACTCGCGCATCTTTCTGCAGGGGCTGCTCCGGTACCACGGTGAATATCGCGTCACGCCGATCCATTTGCCGGTATCGATGGATACCGTGATGACGGGGAATTATTGGAAAGCGCTTCCCGCGTTGTACAAGCAGCTGCGTCGATGGGCTTGGGGCGTGGAGAATTTTCCTTACATGGCCGACGCGTTCCGTCGCGACAAGGAGATGCCGTTGCGCGTAAAGGCGTGGTGGCTCTTCAAGCAGATGGAAGGGATGTACACCTGGGCCACGGCTCCGTTTCTCATTTTCATTCTCGGATATTTGCCGTTCTGGGTTGCGCCCGACGAGTTTCGGACGTTCGCGATTTTTCAAAACACGCCGTTCACGTTGCAATGGCTCATGCAGCTGGCCATGATCGGGTTGTTTGTCTCCGCCGGCCTCGCGCTGACCGTGCTCCCGCCGATCCCAAAACATCTCTCGCGTCCGTATGCGTGGTTCGTGATGATCGCGCAATGGCTCCTTTTGCCCGTGACCTTCGTCGTGTTCGGCGCGATCCCCGCGATCGACGCGCAAACGCGGCTCATGTTCGGCAAGCCTCTCGGATTTAACGTCTCGCCCAAGCGCAAGGAGCTATTTTATGATTCATGACTCAATCCGTTGGTCCGCCCACGTAGCGACCGATGATCCGTCGGCGTCCCTGCCCGACGCGTTGTGGGCGCTTGAAGCCGCCGATCCGCGTCCCGATTCGGTGATCGTGATCGATAACGCGCCGACCGGCCGTGATCGACCGGAGGGGCTGTGGTCGAACGTGCGGTGGCTTCGTAATCCGCGGCCTCAAACGCACGGCCGATGCCACAATCAAGGCGTCGAACTCGCGTTGCACGCCTCGCGCGACGCCGGATCGGTCGCGTCGGAAACGATCGCCCTTCTCATGACGCCGGACGTGATGATCGGAACCGATACGCTGACGCGGCTTCGGAAGCTGTTTGAAACCGATCCGCATATCGCCGTCGTCGGTCCGGTGGTGTGTCGCGCGCATGTGACGGGTTCTCCGGACGAGGAACGCCGCGAGTTCGAGCGGAGCGACATCGTCGATTCGGCCGGCGTCTCGCTCGGATGGTTTGGCGGCGCAAAGCCCTTGGGCCGGGGCCTCACGCAAGCCGATCTGTCGCGCGCCCGCGCGCCCTTAGGCCCTTCGCCTTCGTGCTTTGCGATACGCCTCTCGGCTTTAAGCGTTCTGTCACGCCGCGGGCCGTGGTTTCGCGAGACCGGCTCTTGGGAGGCGGCGGCGATCGGGCTGTTTCGCGGCATCAAGACGATCGGCTGTTCGCTGGTCGTCGCCAAAGATGCCACGGTTTGGCGTCTTGCTTCGCGCGACGGAGTAAGGTAAGGACACGGCAAGCGTGACACGCGACATATGCGAAAACCCAAAGTGTCGTTCGTGACCGTCCACTATAAAACGCCGCATTTCATCCGGCATCTTTTGCGCGGGGTCGAAGAGGCGAAGCCGGCGTTCGATTTTGAGTATTTCGTCGTGGAGAACGCGCCGGAAGACGGCGCGCTTGAACCGATACTGAAACGTTTCTCCTGGGCTACGCTCGTGAAAGCCGAAAAAAATCTCGGCTTCGGCGGAGGAAACAATCTCGGCATCCGACGCGCGAGGGGAGAGTATGTCGTGTTGCTCAATCCCGATCTCACGGTATTTCCGGGAGAACTCGAAACGTGGATCGAATGGATGGACGCGCATCCCGACGTCGGGATTTCCGGCCCGCGTACGCTCAACCCCGACGGGACCGACCAGCATTCGAGCTACCGCTTCCCGGGGCCGTTCATCCCGCTGTATCGCCGCACGATGCTCGGCTCCACGCCATGGGGTAAACGGGCGATCGCGTCCTATCTCATGCATGACATGGACCGCAACGTGGAACAGGACGTCGATTGGGTGCAGGGGTCGGCCATGTGCATTCGCCGCGAGGTGCTCGACCGCATCGGCGCTTTCGATGAGCGGTTCATGATGTATTTCGAAGACACCGACCTGTGTCGTCGCGTCTGGGAAGCCGGTCACCGTGTGACATACGCCCCGCATGCGCGTTTCGTGCATTATCTCCAACGCGAAAGTAAGACCAAATATCCGTGGGAAGTGCTGACCAATCGTCTGGCGCGCGTGCACATCCAAAGCGGTATCAAATATTTCTTGAAATATCAGGGGACGGCGAATCCTCGGATATTCGTACCTCGGTAGGGGCACATGGTTATGTGCCACCGTACACCGACGGATCTCCTCGTGCGTAATATGTCTCTATCGTGTGCGCATATCGCGGGCGCATAACCATGCGCCCCTACCGTGTGTCGGCAGGGATATTCTATTTGACAAATAGCTTAAAATGCGTTATATTTCCACGTTCCTTCACAAGCCGCTTTGCGGCGCGTTCATTGGTTGGCAGGCCTTATATCCAGTCATGTTGGCTGGATAAGAGGTAAGCCAGAGAATAGTGAGGTGAGTCATGGCCAAGCAGAAGAGCCCGTTCCTGTCCTCGTTCGGAACCTCGTTCCAGGTCTTCAAGTCCATCGCCGATGCGGTGCTGGCCGAGGGAGGATCGGACGACGACCTTCGCTCGCTGCTCAGCGATCCGGACAAGTGCCGGCGCGTCGCGCTCGAGATCGTGGGCCGCAAGCCCGGGCCGCTCGCTGCCCTCGAGAAGAAGTTCTCGGGCGAGGGGAGCGTCTCCACGCTCTTCGATGGCCGTCCGTGGGAGCGCCACAGCTCCTGCGCGAACATCGACCAGCCGGGCAAGCGTACCTTCCGTCTCGCGGAAGTCCCGGAGGAGTTCCTCGGCAAGCGCATCATCGACTGCCAGGACGATCTCGCTGTCCACTTCGACAAGACGGGCGAGCGCTTCGCCATCGAGAGCGAGGCCGTCGAGTTCGCGGATGAGGATCCCGAGGCCCAGCGCAAGAACTGCATCCTCGCTCTAGGCTCGTCGACGCTCCGCGTTGGCGACTTCCGGTGCGTGGCGTTGCTGCTCGCGGACGATCGCTGCCGCTTCCTGAGCGACGACTGGGTCGGCGACCGTCTGCGCGCGAGCGATCGTTTGCTCCTCGTCCGCAAGGCATCTTCGGCACTTTGATCCTTGGAACCTTGAGTCCCTGAACGGCCCGTCATGCAGCATCCCAACTCGGGACTGCGTGGCGGGCCGCTTCTTATATTTTGCAAAAAACATACTTGGACACCGCGTGATAAGATATAAACATGCCCGACGAGCAGCATCCGAATTTTTTAACGTGTCCCGCGATGCCGGAATTAACGGAGGGGGGTGTTATCGAACTTAGAACTCAGAACTTAGAACCCAGAACTCGGAGCACGGAACCGGTGTTAGAGACGCCTAAAGGTCCGGGTTTTCCGTGGGGAAAAGCGACCGTGTTGTTTGGAATTCCGCTGCTTCTCATCGTGGGATTTTTGACGGCCCCCGCCATCGTGGGCGGGACGCGGGCCGGAACGGCGGCGTTGCGCGCGGAGTCCGCCTTGAAACAAGCGCAAGCGAGCGCGCTCGCGCAAGAATTCCAGGAGGCCGACGACCGGCTCGCCGAAGCCGAGTGGGAGTTGCTCGAGGTGCGTGCCGGGTTGCGCGCGACCGGTCCGTGGCGGCAGGCGCCGTGGGTCGGTTCAAAGATTCGTGCGCTTGAGGAGGTCGAGCGCGCGGGTTCATCCGTCGTCGGCGGCTTGCGCGATCTGTTGTTCGCCGCGATTTCGATTCAGGATGCGCTTCGCGGCGCCTCGCCCGACGGTCTTGGCGTCGCGTCCGACCGTTCGTATAACGATCTCACGAAAGAGGAGAAGCGCGCGGTCGTCTCGCGTCTCGCCGAGTCCCTGCCGCGCCTGCGCACGGCGCGCGAAAAGATCGCGATCGCGACCGACGCGTGGAACCGCGTCCCGCAAGACGAGCTCTTCGCGCCGATCAGGAACGCGCTCGCGCCGCTCGCCGCGCAGCTTCCCACGGCGAGCCGTCAGCTCGACGAGGCCGTCTCCATCCTCGAGATCGCGATTCCCATCCTCGGCTATCCCGCGCCGAAATCGTATCTCGTGCTCCTTCAAAACGCGGACGAAATGCGCCCGACCGGAGGCTTCATCGGAACCGTCGGCGTCATGCGCGTGGACGCGGGCGATCTCGAGCACATCGAATTCGAGGACGTGTATGCGGTGGACGGCCCGGTCGAAACCACGTGGACCGAGACGCCGCCTCCCATTATGCGGCGCGAACTCGGCATTCCGGCCTGGTTTTTGCGCGACGCCAACTGGTCGCCGGATGTTCCGGAATCCGCCGCCCGCATCATGGATTTTTATCTCCGCGAGATGAAGCAGGGACGAAACATCGACGTGCGTCTCGACGGGGTAATCGCGTTGCAACCGGAGCTCTTCCGTCGTCTGCTGCTCCTTACCGGCCCGATCACGGTCGAGGACAAGACGTTCACCGCGGAGAACTTTTTTGACCAGCTTCAATACGACGTCGAGCAGGGGTTTTTCCTGGAAGATGATTTGCCCGTAGCGCAACGCAAGGAAATCGTGTCCAAAGTCGGCGACGCGCTTATCGAAAAACTGACGTCGCAGCCGGCCGCGCGCTGGGCGTCCATGCTTGATATCGTCGCGTCCGGTCTCGAGCGAAAGGATGTTCTCGTGTATTCGGCTGATGCGTCGTTGCAGCATCTCGTGGACGCACGCGGTTGGGGCGGTCGTACGCTCGGTACCGACGGCGACGAGGTGTGGGTGATCGACGCGAACCTGGCGGCGCTCAAAACCGACGGCATCATGGAAAAGCGGATATTTTATTCCGTGGATGCGACCGATCCCGCGGGTCCCGTCGCGACGGTGCGCCTGCGATACGCGAACACGAACACGCGCATCACCTGGCGGTACACGCGGTATCGCAGTTACACGCGCGTCTACGTGCCGGAGGGAAGCGAGCTTTTGTCCTGGTCCGGCGGTCGCGGCACTCCAGACGTGACGCGCGAGCTTGGGAAGCAGGTGTACGGCTTATTCTGGGTGATCGAGCCCGGCCGCACGGGCGAACTCGTGTTCCGATACCGTTTGCCGAGTCGTATTTCGGAACAGGTCGCTTCGGATATGTACACATTATTGGTTCAAAAACAGCCCGGCGCGGAAACAAAATTGACGCTGGACCTCCGGTTCGGTAAGACAGTGCAGAGGGCGTTTCCCGGCGAGGAAGAATCGGAGTTCGGCGACGATCGCTATCGCTACGAAACGGACCTGTTGAAGAATGAAACGTTCAACATAAGCTTTTGAAAGCCTTGTAGCCCCGTAGCCCGGTAGCACGAGAATTTTACCAGCCTACCAGCCTACCAGCCTACTCGCCTACCAGCCTCTTCCCCTATGTTCGGAAAAAAAATCGGCATCGATCTTGGGACCACGACCGTGCTCGTGTACATCCCTAAAAAAGGCATCATTATAAATGAACCGTCCGTGGTGGCGATTTCTCTTATTGATCGAAAAGTGTTGGCGGTGGGAAAAGAGGCGAAAGACATGATCGGCCGTACGCCGGACACGATCGTGGCGCGCCGTCCGCTCAAGGACGGCGTGATCGCCGACTACCGCACCACCGAAGCCATGCTTCGATATTTTATTAATAAAGCGCTGGGCGGCATGCGCTTCTTTCGACCCGAGGTCATGGTCGCCGTGCCGGGCGGCATCACGTCCACGGAGCGGCGCGCCGTGATCGACGCGACGATTTCCGCCGGCGCCCGCGCGGCGTACATCATTAAGGAGCCCGTCGTGGCCGCGATCGGCGCGGATATCCCGATCGGTTCGGCATCCGGCCACATGATCATCGATATCGGCGGCGGAACCTCTGAAATCGCCGTTATTTCGCTCGGCGGTATCGTCGCGTCCTCGTCCAAGCGCATCGGCGGCAACAAACTCGACGCGGCCATTCAGGAATACGTCCGTCGCAAGCACGGGTTGGCCGTGGGAGAACGCACGGCGGAAGAGATCAAGATCCGCATCGGTTCGGCGCTCTATCTCGAAGACAAGTTGGAAATGGAAGTGAAGGGCCGTGACATGATCGCGGGACTTCCGCGCATCGTGACCGTGACGTCCGACGATGTAACCGACGCGATCCAACACGAGCTGCAGGGGATCGTGGATGCCGTCAAGGACGTCTTGCGCGCCACGCCGCCGGAACTCTCGGCCGACGTGATGCAAAAAGGCATGGTGCTTTCCGGCGGATCGTCGCAGCTGCGCAACCTCGACCGCTTGTTCGCCGAAGCCACCGGCGTGCCGGCCTATGTCGCGGACAATCCGCAGCATTGCGTGGCCAAGGGCACGGGCATCGCACTCGAAAATCTTGATATCTACAAACGGAGCGTGTTTTCCTCTTGAGCCTAGTAGCCTAGTAGGCTGGTAGGGTGGTAGGGTGGGGGTATGCAAGGAGATTATCGAAAGTTGACCGTTTGGCACAAAGCGATGGATTTGGTCGTTTTGGTGTACAAGCTGACATCAGCGTTTCCAAACGTCGAACAGTATGGTTTGATTTCCCAGATGCGAAGAGCGGCCGTTTCAATACCCTCGAACATTGCCGAAGGGAGGAGACGCGGCACGGAGAAAGAAGTCCAACAATTTTTCCGTACATCTTTCGGTTCAGGCGCCGAGCTGGAAACGCAGCTTGAGGTATCTGAGCGTTTAGGATTTGGGTCTGAGGAGCTCCGTGAGGCTACGAAAGGCGCCCTCGACGAGGTCATGCGAATGTTGAATGGCCTGCTTTCTTCTTAAGTAGGTTCCTCTCTACAAGGCTACCGGACTACCAGCCTACCAGGCTATGCTAATCGGTATCGAAGCCTCGCGAGCCAACCGCCCCGTGAAAACCGGAGTGGAGTGGTATGCGTGGCATGTCATTCAGGGAATGAAAGCGTTGCCGGAAGCCGCGAAACATGAATGGCTGCTGTACACGAACGATGCGTTAACGAGCGGACTTGAAACCGGTCCCGAGAACTGGAAGGAGAAGCGTCTTACGTGGCCTCCTAAATACCTTTGGACGCAAGCACGCCTCACTTGGGAGATGATGAGACATGCGCCGGACGTGTTGTTTGTGCCCGCGCATATTTTGCCACGGATTTCTCCCAAGAAATCCGTCGTGACGGTCCATGATGTCGGATTCAAACGCTTTCCGGAAGCGTATAAAAAAATCCAAGTCGCGTATCACGACATCAGTACGCGTGACATCGTGGAGCGTGGCGCGCGCATCATCACGGTGAGCGAGTTTTGCAAGCGTGAAATCGTCGAACTGTACGGTGCGGACCCCGACAAGATTTTCGTGACGCCGCTCGGGATCGACCATCAGCGATTCAGGCCGCAGAGCGCAGAGCGCAGAGCGCAGAGCGCAGAGAAATACGGAATCAGGGGACCGTATGTATTATTTGTCGGTCGGATCGATAAAAAGAAAAATCTTGTCACGCTCGTAAAGGCGTTCGAACAAATCGCGGAGACGCAACCCGACCTCGAACTCGTCCTCGCGGGAACGTTTTCCGGACCGGCCGGTCTTTCCACCACCGGCGCGGACGAGCTCCGGAACGTTATTCGAAATTCCGCGTTTGTTGATCGCATCGAGATGCTCGGCTATCTCGACGAGGCGGAAAAACCCGCGCTGCTCTCCGGTGCATCCGCCTACGTCCAGCCTTCGATCTACGAGGGATTCGGCTTGCCGCCGCTCGAGGCGATGGCGTGTGGCACGCCCGCCGTCTGCGCCGATTCGACGTGTCTGCCGGAAGTCGTCGGCGAGGGGAATGCGCTCTTCTTTGACCCGCTCGACGCCGACGCGCTCGCATCGAGCCTGACGCAACTTTTCTCTTCGCGCGAGCTTCGTGAGTCGCTCGTAGCGAAAGGCCTCGAACGCGCCAAACAATACGATTGGCGGCGAACGGCGGCGGAAACACTAAAGATTCTCGAAACGTGGTAGTATTTTCGACAATATGATGGACGATGTAAAAATCGCTTTGGCCGATCTGGGCCTCGCTCCGAAGGAAGCCGAGACATATATCGCCATGCTTGAACTCGGGCCGGCAAGCGTGCAAGATATCGCCAAGAAAGCCGGCATCAACCGTACGACGACGTATGTGATGCTTGAAGGGCTGAAGAGACACGGCTTGGTTTCGACCTTTGAAAAAGGAAAGAAAACCTTGTTTTCGGCGGAGAACCCGGAACAGCTCGTCGAAATCCTGACGAGACAATCGCAAGTGATCAATGCGAAGAAGAGCAAGCTGGAGGAGTCTTTGCCTCGTCTTTTGGCGATCTTCAACTCGACGGGTGACAAGCCACGTGTGCGTTTTTTGGAAGGAGAGGAGCCGGTGCGCGAGATCATCCAAAAGCTCGGGAACGTGGATAGCGAAGTCTGGGAGATGTTTGCCGTAGACGAGCACTTGCTTGAGGCGATCAAGAAATTTCAAACCAATGAGTTTCGCGCCAACCCGCCACGCAGGCTGAAAACGCGTGCGCTCGTCACCATCAAGCCCGGTCACATGCTTCCATACGTTAATCCAAAGACAACGGACATCCGTGTGCTTGATTGGAACCTACATCAGTTCACGGGCGATCTCGCCATTCACGATGATCATGCGTACCTGTTTGTGTATCGAGGACGTTTTGCGGCCATCGCGATCCAAAGCAAGGAGATTGTAGAAATTTTACGAGCCATGTTTGAGATGGCGTGGAGTTGTGCGGTTGCATTTACACCCCCGTCTGATTGGGAAACGCAACACCGATTACAAAAATAAAAAACCGACCGCAGCGTGTTTTTTCCGGCATGCGACCGGTAGAATCTCCGAAGAGATATGCGTTACGCCTGGCCAAAGCCCTGGCGTTTTTTTCCGATGGTGAACGTTCGGACGCCTTGACGCTTCGCGTCAGATCTGGCCGTACCCCGGACAGGAGAGCTTCCAACCCCACTGGTCGTTGAAGCCGGAGAGGCCGGGGCTTCCGCACTGGGCGGCACCGGTGAGCGCCGAGAAGGCGCCGTCGTCGAGCTCGAGTAGCGTCGCCTCGAGGCCGTTCACGACCTTCGCCTCGTCGGCCATCGCGTCGTTTTTCGCGTCGACGGTCTCGAGCTGCATCCTCTTGTTCATGATCCGATCTCCATATCCCGAAAGGACTGGAAGACGGCATACGGAAGTCGGGGTGGCCTCCGCGGCCGAGCCCGCCATAGAGGTGGCGGGGCTGACGTCATGCCCATGCGAGCAAGGCGACGAGATACCTAACCAAAAAAGACCGATTTTGTCAAGAGATGTAAACAAAATTAAGCGACCCTCCCGCTCGCTCGAGAGAGCGTGCCGGGAGGGTCGGAATACCGTCGTTCGCGGAACGCGCGCATGCTTAACCGCTCATGCGGAAGCTCGGATTCGGGCGATCGCCGTATGGGAGCGGCGTAGATCCCGAAGCCGGCGCTTGCGCGGGTTTTAGCACTTACGAACGACGGCTTCGTAAGGCTCCGGCGGGACAGTGCGCCACGGGGCGAAGACCCCAGCGGCGCTTGATCAAAAGTGTACCCATCGTATTATCTTCTCGCGTGAAGGAGCATGTGTTCAGGCCGATCTTCCGTGTGGCATCGGGCTATCGGCCCGTTTCGGCTTACGCGTTCGGGGGGTTCGGAGGCTGCTCTGCCCCTAGGATGCGCTCAATCACGAGATGATCAGTCCCATAAGAGCATTCATCACTCTCGAACGTGCGGACCCGCCGAAGCGGGATTGCGGAGGGCGTGGCTTGCTCATCGGACGGTTGATCCCGGTATTCGCCGGGCGATCCGTTTTGATCCTTGCAAGCGCGGTTGCGATCCCGATCACCAAACGGTGCGTGGCGGGAAGCACAACGCTCACATTATCGAAAAAAAGCCGACTTTAGGCAAATCGGCGAAATACTTATTATTTTTGCTTGAACAAAGCCCAATATTTTCGGCTAATGTAAGAGAAAATAAAAAAGTTATGTTTTATTGACAAAATAAGGAAATTATGCTACGATGTCTGGTTCTGAGATTGGAAGTTCCGGCATGAACCGCGGCATGAAACCCGTGATTCGTGATCATTAACAACCGAATTTCAGCAACGCATTCCGCCTAAAGCGCAAGCCAAGGGTAACCGTTTACAGCTCTGACGCGTGTCGGGGCAGAGGGTAGAGACGTGAAGAAGATCGAGATCTCGCTCGTCGCCATGGTGGTGGCGAGCATCGTCATCGGCTGCGAGGGCTTCGGCCCGCCGCCCGGCTCCGAGTCCGACGCGGGCGTCATGCCCGACGACGACGGCGCGCGCCCGCGCGTCGAGACCGACGGCGGCATGCAGATGCCGCCCGAGACCGACGCGGGGGAGCCGCTCGGCGACGTCCCGTCGTCGGGCGAGTCCTGCGATCCCGACCGCGACGTCGAGACGTACGACTGCGCCCGTGAGGGCTGCGATCGGGCGTATCTCGTCTGTCTCGGCAACGCGCGTTGGGCGTGCGTGCCGGACGTCGGCGCAATCTGCGCGCCGACGCCGCGTCCGGAGACGGATGCGGGAACGCCGAGTGTCGGCACCGACGCGGGTCCACTCGTGACGGTCACCGATGCCGGTTCGATCACGTCGCCGAGTGACGCGGGCCCGCTCGACTACTGCGTGCCCGGTTCGTTCGTGGGCTGCTGGCTCGCGTGCGGGTACCCCGGTCACATTGACTGCAACCCGGCGACGGGTCGCTACGATGCGAACGGCGGCGCCTGCCGGCCGTTCGCGGGCCTCGAGTGCCCCGCGCCTCGTCCGGACGCGGGCACGCCTGCTCCGATCGATGCCGGCACGGACTCCGGTCCGCCTCCGGTGGACGCGGGTCACGACGCGGGTTCGGACGCCGGCAGCGATGCCGGAACCGATGCGGGCACGGACGCGGGTCCCTCGTGGACGCCGACCGGTCGCCTGCGCGTCAGGGTCAACACGAGTTCGCTCGCGGAGATCGGTGCCTGGTGTCCGGAGGGCGGTGCGCCTGACATTCGTCTTCACGACGGATCTCGCTGGCGCACCAGCTGTCGCGCAAGCACGCTGGACGTCCCGACGAGCGCGGTCGGTCTCGGGCCGTACAACGCGACGGTGTTCTGCCAGCGCGATACGGCCTGTCCGAGCTCGGGCGAGCCTTCGTGGGACGGGTACTTCAGCCCGCGCATCATCGGCGCGACGCTGAACTCTCGCGTCTCGACCAGTCACTTCGTCGAGGTGAACTACGACGGCCGACCGATCCAGACGGGGACGTTCTACTGCTGGGACATCTGGTCTCGCGGTAGCACGGCCTTCCGTCGCTTCCAGGTGCAGATCGTGGCCCCGTCCGCGAGCTTGCCCTCAGGCTGCTACGGTTCCTCGGGCAGCTAAAGCCCCATCCAGATCATGATGTAAAACCGATCCTGAACGCCCGCTTGGAGCTTCTCTCCGAGTGGGCGTTTTACGTTATTTATTTATAATTAGCCAAAAAGTGATTTTTGCTTATAAACAGGGCGTCACGGATTGACATTATTATTGTTTTATGTAAATGTCAGCCTTGTCTCCGAAATATTTTCGGACTGACCTCGGCATCAAAAACCGAGTTTCGACAACCAGAGAAAGAGAAGAAGGAGGTGCGCCATGGAGCGCATCAAGTTGATGGTCCTGGCCGCCTTCGCGGCCGTCACGTTCACCCTCATCGGCTGCGTACCGATGGCCGGTGAGAGCACCGCGCCGTTGTACGACACGGGCGAGGTTTGTCGCGGGCCGGACATCGGCGCGCGTATCCCGTGCCCCGGTCACGACCCGTCCGCAGGACGGTGCGTGTACCAGTACTGCGACCCGAACAACGGCGGCATGGCCACCGCCTGCACGGACGTTCCGTGCGGCGACATCCATCCGCCGTACGTCGAGAGTGATGCGTCGACGGGGTGTACCCCCGGCGCGCAGCGCGACTGCACGGCCTCGGGCAGCCTCTTCGGCTACCAGCTGTGCGACGTGTCCGGCGCGTGGATGATGTGTCAGCCCTACGGCTCCGCTGTGGACGCGGGCACGCCACCCGGTACGGATGCGGGCACCGGCTGCGAGAGCGATCCGCTTATCGGGTCGGCCTGCTCGGTCGGTGTCGGTGAGTGTGCCGCGAGCGGTACCTGGACCTGTGTCGGAGGAGCGCGTCAGTGCGTGCTCAACTCCGGTGAGGCCGTGGGCTTGCCGACGTCGGAGACGTGCGACAACCTCGACAACGACTGCGACGGCGCGGTCGACGAAGCCGTGACGCAGACTTGCTACGGCGGGCCCGCTGGTACGCGCGGCGTCGGCATCTGCACGCCGGGCGTGCAGGTCTGCTCCGCGGGAACGTGGGGCACTTGCGTGGGCGAGGTTCTACCGTCCGCGGAAGTCCCGGACAACGCGGTCGACGAGAACTGCAACGGAGGACTTCTGTTCTCCGTCTCGTGCGGTGGCGACCCGCGCGACGGTACGGCCTGTTCGGCCGGCGTCGGCGCATGCTTCGACACGGGGACGTGGGACTGCATCGGCAACGAGCTGTTCTGCGACGCAGTGCCAGGCACTCCGGTGCCCGAGCTCTGCGACAACCTCGACAACGACTGTGACGGCATGGTCGACGAGAGCCTGCTGCGGAGCTTCTACACGGGCCCCGCAGGGACGGCCACCGTCGGCATCTGCCGCGTCGGTTACGACCGATGCATGGCGGGCGTCTGGATGCTCGACACGCCGGAGGTCCTCCCGATGACGGAGGTTTGCGGCGACGGTGCCGACCAGAACTGCAACGGACAGGACGACGCGTGTCCGGCGTGCGGCGGTGATCTCCGGATCACCACACCGCCCACGGCATGCGATGTCGGTCTGGGCTTGTGCAGAGCGGGCGGCGTCTGGGCCTGTGACACGGGTCTCGTGCGATGCACGGCTTCGCCCGGCGCGGCCGCGGATGAGATCTGCGACAACCTCGACCAGGACTGCGACGGCGCAGTGGACGAGAATCTCGTGCAGACCTGCTACAGCGGGGACATGCGTTTCGCCGACATCGGCGAGTGCCGCATGGGTACGCGTACGTGTTCCGCAGGTCTCTGGAGTCTCTGTATGGGCGAACAGCTGCCCGTCGCGGAGATCTGCGACGACGGTCTCGACCAGGACTGCAGCGGGAGCGATCTCCGTTGCGGCACGGCCTGCGGGAGCGACCCGCGTCTCACCACCGCGTGTACGACGGGCACCGGCGCCTGCATGGCGTCCGGCGTCTATCAGTGTACGAGCGGCACCGTGACGTGCAGCGCCATCCCGGGCATGCCCGCGGCAGAGAGCTGCAACGGCGCGGACGACAACTGCAACGGCGTGACCGACGAGGCGCCGGGCGGCGGGGCGATCGTTCGCTCCTGCTACCCGTTCACCACGGGTCTCCCCGGTGTGGGCGTGTGTCGGAACGGTTCGCAGACGTGTTCGGGCGGGACCTTCGGGACCTGCTCGGGCGCGGTCGGCCCCTCGGCCGAGATCTGCGACGGCCTCGACAACGACTGCGATGGCGGTGCCGACGAGGGCGGTGTCTGTGTCACGCCCGGCGTCGATGCGGGACCCGGGGGCATGGCCGACGCGGGTGCGGGAGCCATGGATGCGGGAACGGACTCCGGTCCGATTCCGCTCGACGCCGGCAGCGACGCGGGCTCTCCGCCCATGCCGCCCGCATCCGGTGCCTACATCTGGCTCGAGGATCCGTCCTCGTCTCACTGGTGCCCGTCGGGCATGACGGTCGAGGAGTGGTGCTGGGACAACACCGGCCCGCTGACGAGCGACTTCGAACATTTCGGTGCGCCACCTCTCACGGTCTCCGTGGGTCCGAGCGGTATCGATTTGAACGGTAGCGTCATCAACAGCACGGTGGCCTGTCGGTTCGGCGCGACCCGCTACGAGATCGAGCGCAGCTCGATCATCCTCGGCGCGACGATCGGAGCCTCCGCCTCGAGTATCGGAGCCCACGTCTACCTGAACGGCGTGGAAGTCCCGGCCTTCATCTGCTGGGACTCGCCAACCGGGTCGCGGGATCCGAACTACAAGCGGATCCAATTCCGCGCCTCCACGACGATGGTCCCGACCGGCTGTGCGCCGGGTACGGAGATCTAGTCTCTCGTTCGTCCTCTGACGGTTCGATCTTCCTCGCTCATGCGCGGAACGATCGGACCGTTTTTTCTTATTCCTTATTCCTTTTTCCTGTTACTCTACCCGCATGTCTCCTGAAGTCGTGCGCGGTTTGGTCGGCGGGTTGATCTGCGCGGCATTATTGTTGGCGTTCGGCTTTTTGCCGGTGTGGATCGGGGAGCGTTCCGCATGGGCGGCATCCAATCAATCCACGGTCGCCATGCCCGTCGGAGAAAGCAAAACCTCCGAAGTTCGCGCGCCGTTTGATTTGAAAAAGCCCGTCAGCTCTTTTTCCGAACCTTCCTCACGGTTCTGAACACGGCCTCGACTGTGGGCGTAAACGAGGATTGTCTGCGGACGCGTCGCTGCAACAATTTTCGTCGCGCGGTTTTAATGTCGGCCGTTTTGGCGAGATACACGATGATGCCGGTCGCATCGTTTACGAAGAGCGCGGGGCTGATGCCCGCGAAGTCGGCTTTTTCCCAATCGCTCTTGGGCGCGACCACAATGACGCCACGATGCTTGTCGAGGAGCGCGCGGACATGATCAAGCAACGCGTGCGCGTCCGTCGTGGGTTCCGTATGGCAAAGGACAAGATCGTACGACTTGCGCACGTCGTGCACGTCTTTGGAGGGGAGCTCGTCCGCTCGTGATACCGCGGGCAGAAAGGCGCGTATGAGCGGTGTGTAGAGCGGTTCGCTGTCATGCGCTTCGAGAAGCGTCTGCGCTCCGGAAGCGGCGATGAGGTCTAGAACTTTTGGGATGTGGTGATAGTCGAGGCGGGACATAGGCATCAGACGCGGACCCGCCGACGTTTTGAGATCCGACGCACGAGGCCCGCAAGAGATGGATAAGCCGACAGGCGCCGCCTTACCTTACCTTTCAAGATTCGTTTTTTCATGGCGCGGATATCCGACGCCTTGCCGAGATACGCAACGACGCTCATCACGTCCGGTATGAACAACGCGTCCGCAAGCGCTGATAAGTCGGACGCCTTCCACTCGGCCTTATGTTCTTCATGCACGTTGCCGAACACCTCGCCTTGTTCGCCGATGTCTTTCGGCACGGATACGATGATGCCGCGATGTCGCTTCAACAGCATCTTAAGCAACGCCTTCCCCTCGGGTTTTTCAAAATGTTCCAACACGTCGATGAGCAGCACCAAATCGTAAGAACGCTTGATCGTCGGTACGATGTCCAGTGCGTTCCCGACGTACACGCGGTCGTAGACGTATGTGTGCAGGGGCGTGAGATAGTCGGCATACGCCTCGATGCCGTCGATGTGGCGTTTGAAGTGCTTGTAGTCCTCGCGCCCGTCCCAAAGTTCGAGGTATTCACGGGCAAGAACGCCATATTTTCCGAACCCGACGCCGATATCGAGAATCGATTTCGGGTCTGCGGCTATCATCAAATCTATGATTTTCGGGATTTGGTGGTGTTGGCTTGTCGGCATGAGAAGCATTCTACTATGGTACACTTTGGCTGTCATGCACGCCGAATCGAATGTTCGATCACGCGAATGGCCGCGCATTTTTTGGAGTCTGTTCCTCTTAAGCGTCGTCGCGTTGCTCGTAGTCACCGCCGAAACGCGCGTCGCCGCGACATTTCTCGTGGTATCGGTCGCGCTCGTCGCGGTGGCTTGGCGTGCGCCGTATGCCGTTCTCGCGGCATGGATGCCGTTGTCTTTTTTACTCGGCATACAGATCGCGGTCTCGACCGGATACTATCGCGTCGGCGAGCGGACGTTCGGCACCAGTCTTGAAGTATCAATCGGTGAAACGATCGCCCTCGCACTCATCGCGGCGTGGGCTCTGCGCATGCTATTGCTCTGGCGCGGCCGTCGCGACCGGCACTGGAAGCCATGGCTGCCGCTCGCACTTCCTTTTTCTGCGCTCATGGTCGCGCACCTCGCGAGCCTGTACGGTCCGGGGCAACCCGCGCTGACGGCCGTGGTGCACTTCGTACTCCGCTATCAACTGTTCCTGTATCTCGCCTGCATCACGGTCGTGGTGAATTTCGTTCGGTCGAAAAAACGCCTTCGCCAGGTCCTGATCGCCATGACCGTGCTCGGCGTACTCTTTGCGTTCGACGGATTGCGTAACATGCTCGTGATCGGCCCCGGCGGCGTCGCGATCCGTCAGGCGCAGCCGATGGCGATTCTCGAAGTGAATCTGCTTGGCGGCAACCAGCACTCGCTTGCCGAGACGCTGATCGTCGCGATGGGATGCGCGTTGGCCTACGCCGCGATCGTGTCGCCGACGTCCAAGCGCCGTCGCTGGGCGCTTTCCGCCGCGGGACTCATGTTCGTCGTGACGCTCCTCACGTTTTCGCGCACTGCGTGGATCGTACTCGCGTTCCAGTCGCTCATTCTCGGCGCGACCGTATTCCGCGAGGACGTCGTCCGCTATCGTCGCGAACTCACATACGCGCTCTATGCCGCCGTCCCGCTTGCGATCGTCATGCTCGTCTATTCGCTTTCGCGAGGCGCTATCGGTTCGCTCGATGCGCGCGGCGCGTTAAACGGTATCGCGTGGACGTTTTTCCAAGGGAGTCCGTGGGTCGGTGTCGGCGCGGGAACCTTTGCCCCTCGCGTCGCGGGCACCTACGCCTTCCTCGCGGACTTCGGTATCCCGCTTGATTCGCACGGCATCCTTCAAAAAGTCGCCGCGGAAGCGGGGTTGCTCGGATTGGCGGCGCTCGGCTGGGTGCTGACGGCGACGGCGCGTCATTTTTGGAACGCGTGGAAAAAAATTCCGTCCGGTCGGCCCGAGCATGTGGCGTATGCCGTGCTGGTCGTGACCGCCGCTTCCTCGTTTTTGTATCAATTGACCAGCACGAGTTATTGGACGCCTCGTTTGTGGATTCCGATCGGGCTGGCATTGGCCGCCGGCAGGATTTTCCGCCGACAAGAAGCCGGACGCGATCCGGATTTTCTCCGTACTTCCCATGGCTAATCCTCTCGTGACGCATGTCCTTTGGACGCTCGGCCGCGGTGGAGCGGAGCGTATGGTGTGGGATTTGGCTCGTCTACTTCCCGCGCAGGGCTTTGACGTGCGCGTACTCGCGGCCGGCGGAGGCGGCGAGATGGAGTCCGAGTTGCGCGACGCGTCCGTTCCGTACGCCGTCAATCCGCGCGCCGGTTCGCGACGAGCCGCGCTCGCTTTTTTGCGCGCGGACATCGCCGCACATCGTCCGACGGTGTGGCACTCGCATCTCACGCCCGTGTGGGCGGGTCTTGCCGCCCGTTCTTCGCGCGTCCGTCCGTGGATCGCGACCATACACGGCTTTGAGTCAAAGCTTCCGTGGCCGATGCGCGTCTCGCGCGGCTTTGCGTACCGCGCGGCGGATCACGTCGTGTGCGTGTCCGAGGCCGTCCGCGAGTCCATGGGTTCGACGATCGGCTCACGCGACGTGTCCGTGATCCCGCCGGGGATCGACCTTTCCCGATTCCCGCCGCGTGAAGCGAGGCTCGCCGCCGACGTGCCCGAGCTGCTCACCGTCTCGCGGCTCGTGCCGGAAAAAGGGATCGATGTTTTGCTCGAAGCGCTTTCCGAATCGCTTCGGCCGTGGCGATTGACGATCGTCGGCGACGGGCCGGAGCTGCCGGCACTTCGTCGGCGCGCCGAGGTCCTCGGCATCCTGCCGCGCGTCCGGTTTGCGGGCGCCGTGTCCGATCCCGCGCCGTTCTACCGCCGCGCCGACGTCTTTTGCTTCCCTTCGCGTTCCGAGGGCCAGGGTATGGCGCTGCTCGAAGCCGCCGCGAGCCGCGTCCCCGCCGTCGCAAGCGATTTGCCGGCGATCCGCGAAGCATTCGGCGAAGACGGCGTCGCGTATGCCGCGCCCGGCGACGTCGACGGCTGGCGCCATGCGATCGAGCGCGTGCTCTCGCGTTATCCCGAAGCGCTCACGCGCGCCGAACGCGCGTCGCGCACCGTCTCGCAACGCTACTCGCTCACATCGATGGTCGAAGCGCACGCCTCGCTCTATCGGAGATTGTGGGAAGAAGCTAGAATTTAGAAGCTAGAAGTTCCCATCTGTCGCTAGCTTCTAACTTCTAGATTCTAGCTTCTTCTTTGTATGAAAATCCTCCAAGTGAATAAATTTTTCGATTTGCACGGCGGCGCCGAAGTGTACATGCACGAGTTATCGCGTCGTCAGCGCGCGGCCGGACACGAAGTGCACTTTTTTTCCACCGAGTACGAACGTAATTTGCCGTCGGATGATTCCGACTACTTCGTGAAGCGATATCACCTCGACCGAAGCGACGGGTTGCTTACCGACGCAAAGAAGGCATTGAATTTTGTCTGGAACATCGAAGCGAAACGCGCGTTCGAGCATCTGCTGGATGACCTGAAGCCGGACGTGATTCATCTCCACAACATCTATCACCATCTTTCGACGTCGATTTTGCCCGCCATTCGGACGCGTCATATTCCCTGCGTGCAAACCCTGCACGATTACAAGCTCGCCGCGCCGAATTATGCCATGTTTGATCACGGCGCGATTTGCGAGCGCAGCAAAGGAGGCAATTATTTCCAGGTGGTCCGCCACCGCTGTCTTTCCCCGCGCTTGATCGACAACCTTTTAGCGGCGATGGAAATGTATTTCACCAAAAGCAGACAGGCGTACGAGCGTACCGTCGATCTGTTTTTATGTCCGTCTCGTTTCATGATGGAAAAGATGCAGGATTGGGGAGAACCGAAAGGGAAATTTCGTCTCGTGCCCAATCCCGCCGAGCTTTCTCCGAATTCCGCGACGGGAGGCGGGGGATACCTCCTGTTTGCCGGACGCCTCTCGATCGAAAAAGGTCTCGGTTCGTTTCTTGAAGCCGCGTGTCGCATCCCCGAGCTGCCGATCAAGATCGCCGGCCGCGGGCCGTTGGAAAACGAGTTACGCGCCTTTGTCGCCGCGCGTGGCGCGGCGCACATCGAGTTTCTCGGATTCCTGTCGCAGCGAGAGCTTGAGCCGTTGCGCCGTCGGGCCGAAGGGTTTGTGTTGCCCTCGATCTGGTATGAGAACGCGAGCCTCGGAATCCTTGAAGCCATGGCCGCCGGCCTTCCGTGTCTCACGACACGCATCGGCGGCAACCCGGAACTCGTCGAAGACGGCGTCAACGGGTTCCTCGCGCTTCCGAATGATCCGGAAGACTGGTACCGCATCCTACGCCGCTTCCAAGCCACGACGCCCGAAGCGCGCCGCCTTATGGGCGAAGCCGGCCGCGAAAAAGTCCGCGCACGCCATCTATGGTCCGACCATCTTGAACGGGTCGAGTCGTGCTATCGCGAAGCGGGGGTGAAATCGAGCTAAGTTTAATGAAAGGGCCTGCCCGCCAAAGCTCGTCAGAGCGTAGGCGGGTTGATCTTTCGCTGCGATGAGGGGATACTCGGCCAAAGTTATGTCCGAAGCAGACTTACAAAAGAAAGTGGCGGAGCTTGAGGCTCAAATCAGAAAACTCAAGAAAAACAATCTTGGGCTGGTTTTTGAGGACAAAACGGAAGATGTAGTTGAACAATCAAAAACTCAAGTGCCGGTTCTGAAAGAAGTCATCAAAAATCGCCTTGATCTGGACGAAGCGTATCCGAACAACCTAATGATTGAGGGCGATAACTATCTCGCGCTTTCGGTTCTTAACTACACGCACAAAAAGAACATTGATCTAATCTATATTGATCCGCCGTACAATACCGGCGCAAAAAACTGGAAATACAACAATGACTATGTAGACAAAGACGACGAATACCGCCACAGCAAGTGGCTCTCGTTTATGCGCCACCGCCTAAATTTGGCGAAAAATCTTCTGAAAGACGATGGCGTGCTGATTTGTGCGATTGATGACAACGAACAAGCGCATTTGGGAGTTTTGATTGAGCAATTATTTCCAGCGCACGAGCAACATACGATTACGATTGTTCATAATCCTCGTGGAGTACAGGGGACAAACTTTTCTTATACTCACGAATATGCGGTTTTCGTTATACCAAAAAATCTAAAAACAATCGGCGATAGGGTTATTGATGGGGACGATGTTAGCTGGAGAGGATTGCGAGACAACGGTGGTGAGTCGTTACGAACTGACGCTCGAAATTGTTTTTATCCAATAATAATCAAAAACGGAGAAGTTGTCGGATTTGGTAATGTTGTGCCAAACGACATTCACCCGGATAGAGAAGAAAACAAAAAAGACGGAATTTACATTTATCCGATAGATAATGAGGGAATTGAGAGAAAATGGCGTTACGCTCGCCAAAGCGTGGAAAAAATAAAACATCTTTTGCGTGTAACGGACGGTAGAGGTGGCAAAGAAATTCAAATCGGTAAGGATTTTGGAAAGTATCGGACGGTTTGGGTTGATAAAAAATACGATGCTAATGAATATGGCGCAAAACTTTTGCGCGAGATTGTTCCTAGCTCCGATTTTGATTATCCAAAATCACTCCATACAGTTTACGATTGTTTGTTTGCTGTTGTTGGCGAGCGTCTACACGCAAATGTCTTAGATTTTTTCGCCGGTTCTGGTACAACCGGACACGCCGTTTTGGAAATGAACAAAATTGACGGCGGCAAGCGCAAGTTTATTCTCTGCACCAACAACGAAAACAACAATGGCGGAAACGGCGGGATTGCCGAATCAGTTTGCTATCCGCGAATAAAGGCCGTAATTAACGGATACAAGAACAAAAAGAGCGAAAAAGTCGCTGGTATTCCGAGTAATCTTTTCTACTACCAAACTGATCTCGTGGACATTGAGCAAATCCACAAGGTGCCGGACGAGGCGAAAATTCGTATTACTTACCAAGCGGGAGAAATGATCGCCGTTCGAGAGGACGCGCTCAACGAAGTTGAGAAAAATGACTGGTGGCAGATTTTTGAGGGGAAAGGCAAACTCGTGGCGATCTTCTTCAAAGAAGATAAGGCGAAATTGGCAGAGTTGATTGCCAAACTGGAAAAGAAAAATCTGCCGACGGCTTTGTATATTTTCAGTTGGGGCAAGAACGAATACAAAGGCGAGTATTCCAGCGCGAATATCAGGGTCGAGGATATTCCGGAGCCGATCATCGAAGTTTATAAAGAACTCAACCGGATATAAAACTATGTTTGCGCTAAAACCATTTCAAGAAACGGCAATATCACAGCTCAAAGACGAATTTTTGAGCTTGTGGAAATTGCCAAATCAAAATGTCCCGCTCGTTTTCAAGTCGCCTACCGGAAGCGGTAAGACGATAATGCTGGCGCAATTTTTGCGCGACATCGTGAGCGATCCGCGTTTTGCGGGCAATGATGTGGCTTTTGTATGGTTTTCATTCAGCGAGGATTCATACGAGCAGAGCAAGAAAAAACTTTTTGATTACTACGGCGGAGCAAGCGAGCTTGATTTGATTGATCTCAATGACCTGTCACGCGAGAAGCTACATCAAAATGATGTCTTTTTCATAAACTGGCAGAAAATCAAAGGCAAAAGCAAAGACAGCCGAAAATTACGCCGCGAAAACGAGCAGGGTTTGACTTTTGATAATTTCATCAACGAAACGCACGAAGCGGGACGCAAAATTGTCGTAATTATTGACGAGGAACACATCGGAAGCGACACAGAACTTGCACTGGAAGTGGTGGAGGGACTTATCAAGCCGAAGATAACGCTTCGCGTGTCAGCAACGCCAAAATACATCCCAACCCGCGCCGACACCGCCGGATATATTGAGGTTAAACGAAGCGAAGTTGTCGAGGCAGGACTGATCAAAGAAAAAATTGTTTTTCAAACAGAGGAAGATTTGGAGCAAAAAGCCGTCAAGAAACTCGATCAAGACGAAATGCTTTTGGAGCTTGCCTATAACAAACGGCTTGAGTTGATTGAGCTATACAAAAAGCTCGGTGTTGAAGTCAATCCTCTTGTTTTGATTCAACTCCCGAACGACGACCAAGCGACAAAGGAAACTGGTGATACGAACAAACAGACGATTGTACTTGAATATCTAAAACGCAAAGGCATAAAAAGCGACGAGATCGCCGTTTGGCTATCCAAGGAGAAAGAAAACTTGGAGGATTTGGAAAAATCCAATTCGCAGGTGTCGTTTCTCCTGTTCAAGCAAGCCGCCGCAACGGGCTGGGATTGTCCGCGTGCGGGTGTTTTGGTAATGTTCCGCGAAATTAAGAATCCTACTTTTGCGATACAAACAGTCGGGCGCATTTTGCGTATGCCGTTCGGAATGCACTTTGCTCATCCCGAACTTAATCTCGGTTATCTTTACACTAACTACAAACGCAACGAGGTCTTGGCGGAATATGCCAAGTCCAAAACCGAAAATCGCCCCGCAATCAACGGCAGTTATCGCAAAAAGAATGTTGAGCCGATCAAGCTGGAATCCGTCTTTATGACGCGCGCGGACTATAACGACTTGGGCGATTCTTTCCAAATGACATTCAAGCAAGTAGCGGACAAAAAACTGGACACCAAGAAACTCAATCTAAAACCGAAAGTGACAAACGGCTTGATTGTCGGCGTGGAAATTGACGACTACGACAATTTCACCAAAGAGCTGTTTGAGGAGGGTGGAAGTTATGACGAAGAAATGTCCCGCCACGACCTTGAGCGGCTGTATAACTTACTGTGCTTCAAAATTGTCGCCAAGCAAACCGACGAAAACCGCAAATTCGCGCCGGAGCGTTCTTGGGGCAAGCTCAAGACCGCGCTGAACATTTATCTTATGGAGAAACTCAAGATTTCCCGCGCTGACGCTTACAAAATTATCGTGAACGATTTGGTAAGCGAGGCAGGTGCGCTTGCGCCTGTCATTGGCGACGCGCTTTTGGCTTATCGTCCACTCCGCGAGCAGGAAGTAAACAAGAAAGCGGCACGCGCTAAGCGCGTGGAGCATATTGAAATACCGCGCGAGGCGTTATTCTTTACCGACCAATATGAGGAGCTGAATGTTAAGAAGTCCGCGATGGAGCCGTTTTGGTTTGAAAAAATCCCTGCCGGACTATTCGGAGGTACAAGCAATGAAAGAAAATTTATTGACTTTCTCGAATCTCCCAAAAATAAAAGCGTCATTTGGTGGCAAAAAAACGGCGACATTGGAAGCGAACATTTTTCAATTTCCTTTTACAATCCCGACGAGAACAAGGAAAAACTTTTTTATCCCGACTGGATCGTGAAGACGAAAAACGGCGTTTTGATTGTTGATACAAAAGCCGGAATTACCGCCGAAAGCAACGACACGAAATACAAAGCTGAAGCTTTGCAAGCATGGCTCAAAGGCAGAAAAGGTTTTGACGGCGGCATTGCCGTTCAAGACGGGCCAAACGGCTGGAAAATTAATCGCAATGCCAAGTATTCGCATGACTCATCGCTCAAGGGTTGGGATGTTCTCGATTTGAGCTAAAAAAGGAGGTTTGGGTTGACATTAGTTGATTTTTTCCCTGAAACATACTTGACCTTTCGTTATTTTTACGCCATGTTACGCTGTTCATATGTGGCGACGACGATTGTCTTTGCTGATCCTCCCGATC
>ERZ1292625.26-Hain-H41-01um-R1-26-length-250084-cov-10_pt6 | contig 73985 bp, 82 predicted proteins | sample MGYA00564400_ERZ1292625 | MGnify/ENA primary metagenome ERZ1292625 (study PRJEB36523, sample SAMEA6512639) | groundwater metagenome | collected 2019-01-08 | study: AquaDiva: Metagenomics assemblies of 32 groundwater samples | reverse complement strand
AAAAAATTCCCTTGGGGGGGGGGCGCTTTGGCCCCCCCGCCCTCACTTCCCTTCGGGGAAGTTTTTTGTTACTGTTCGCACAATTGCGTTCTTTGATAGAAACGTTGAAAAGGAGAAAAACGTGAATAGTAGTGTCGAAGTCGAACAAGACAGGCTTGGTGTGCGTTACCTGACTATGCCGTACACAACAGATTGTCACGCCCATTTACGTGATGACGCGGTCCTTCTAGCGGTGGCGCCAGAAATTGCCCGCCATCACAAGTACGTGCTGGTAATGCCGAATCTGAAGCCATCAATCGCCACCGCTATGCAAGCCGCGGCGTACCGAGAAAAGTTACTCCATCGCTTCGCCGAAGTCGGTCTAAGCACTCTGCCAATTATGACCGTCGATCACACGGATCTTCTGACACCGGCGGCGGTGGAAACCTTTAAAAAGTTTCCCTTCCCAATCGGAGTGAAAAGTTACCCTGCGGAGCCGGGCGCCACCACCAACAGTGGCCAAGGCGTCCCGCTTCTCTCACTGGAAAACACCCTACGTGCTATGGAAGTGAACGGGGTTCGATTGCTTGTCCACGGCGAGTGCGTCAAAGACACCCGTGGCAACAAATTGCCCGACTCCGAACGTGAAGGAGAGTTTATGAGAGAGGTGTTTCCGCGTCTCCGCGAGGAGTATCCCAACCTTCTGATCTCACTCGAGCACATCAGCACAACCGAGGCGGTGGCAGCAGTCAAATCCGACAATAGCGGCAACACTGTCTCTACGATTACCCCACATCACCCGATGTTGCCGGCTGAAGAAGCCTTCTCGAAATCGTGGGCCAATCACGCTCGCTGTAGACCGTATTTGCAGTCGGAAGAGCATACGCTCGCCGTCCGCGAATTCATGCTTTCTGGCGACAAGCGCGCGATCTTGGGTACCGACTGCGCACCCCATCTGTCTAGGAGTAAGGAGGGGGCATTCGTCGATGCGACCTGCGGATGCTACGTACCGCACGCCCTCGCGATGTACGTCAGTATGTTTGCGCAAGCGGACGCACTCGACGAACGACTAGTGTCTTTCGCCTGCTACAACGGTCCTGACTGGTGGGGTTTGCCACGTCCGGCCGCGCACGAAAAAGTCCGGTTACGTCGCGCACTCGAAGACGACATACCGGATCCAACCGACGTTCCAGAAGAACACGACGTGATCATTCCACTTGGCTGGACCACGGACGAGGATCGTCTCTTGGTGGGGATGAGAACTGTCTTACACTTCTAGTTCATCTCCCTGTTTATTTTAGGCGGGTCGAAGAAATTCGACCCGCCTTTTATTTATTTTCAGGAGTACCGCCTGCTATACTGAAAGCAATGATAAAGCTGTTTCATAGTCGTTCTTTTTATATTGCCTTGGCTCTTATAGTTATAGGAGCGGTAGTGCTCATGGCGCTTGGGGTTGGTCGACAAAAGCCGGTTGAGTACGTAACGGCGACCGTTGAAAAAGGAACAGTGCGCCAGCTCGTGTCAGTATCTGGCATTGCGGAAGCCAATCAGACCGCTGAATTGGCTTTTCCGGTATCTGGCATCGTCCGAATTGTCGCTGTAAAAAAAGGTTACGTGGTGGAGGATGGTGATGTGCTCATTGAGCTCGATACACGGGCGCTCCAAGCCGACCGACAGGATGCACTCGCTTCGCTTGCAAGCGCGGGCGCTGATTATGACGAGCTTTTGTCCGGCCCGAGTGGCGAAGACCGAGAGGTCACGAGTGAAACGCTTGAATTGAAACGCGCCACGCTGAAAACTACCAAAGAAACTGAAACATTAAAAATTGAGAACGCACGGCGGGCATTGCTTTCGTCTTCGCTCACCGCCTTTTCTGACGATGTGAACGAAGACGCCACCCCACCCACAATCTCCGGCACCTACACCTGTGACAAGGAAGGGGTCTATATTGTCGATGTATTTTCTTCGGCCGCCCAGTCCGGGTACTCGTATCGCCTGTCTGGGCTCGAAACCGGCACGTACGTAGCGTCTGTCGACCAAGCAGTGGCACTTGGAGCGTGTGGTCTACGTATCATTTTTGACGGCGACTCTTCATACAGCCGTACGAAGTGGCAGGTTGAAATCCCCAATGCCAAGTCGAATGCCTACGTCACCAACCTAAACACCTATAATCTCACAGTGTCACAAGCGGCCAGTGCCATCGCTCTGGCCGAACAAGAGGTAGTACTCGCGGAAGCAAATGCCATAAGTGATAACGCCCCAGCGCGTAGCGAAGAAGTAGCGCGCGCAGACGCGAGCGTGGCCCAAGCGCGCGCCAGGCTGGCTCGCATTGATGCCGACATTGCCGACCGCGTCTTGCGCGCGCCTTTCTCCGGCACCATTACCGAAATCGATATTCTCCCCGGCGAAACCGTCACTGCTACACCGGTTGTGACACTGCTCGCCAGCTCGGCCTTCGACGTGACAGCGCGCATTCCCGAAATTGATATCGGCAAACTAGAGACCGGCCAAAAGGTTGAGATGGTGTTTGATGCACGGGCCGGCGAAGTGGTAGAGGGTGCCATTGACTTCATTTCTCTCAAATCAACTGAAATAGACGGTGTGGCGTACTACGAGGCAAAAATTGAATTGAAAGAAGTACCTCCTTGGATTCGGAGCGGTCTTAACGCCGACATTGATGTCGTTATCACCGAACAAGGAGCGGTGCTTCGAGTTCCCAAGCGCTTCGTGAGCGAGACCAGCACTGGTCATTCAGTTTTGCTTAAACGCGGCGACATATTTGCAACAACCACCGTTGAAGTGACTCTTGAAGGAAACGACGGGTTTGTGGCCATTACCGGTCTAAACGAAGGTGACATCGTCGCCGCTCCTTAGTGTATGCGCGCGCTTCGCATTGGTTTTCTCCTTGGGCTACGGCAAGTACAGCGGGCCAACCTGTGGACGACATTCCTCATCATTTTTGTGATGATGCTCACCTTTCTCAACTTGATCGCTGTTTCAGGCATATTGGTCGGCCTCATTACCGGTGCCGAACGCGCCGTGCGAGCCGAGTCCTTGGGCGACATCATAATAAGCGAACGCGATGACGAAGACCGAATCTTAGAAACTGAAACTTTTTTGCGCGAACTTAGCTCGTTTCCCGAAATTGAAGCGTTTTCTGTTCGCTATGACGGGGGCGGCACGCTCGAAGCCAACTACAAAGAACGCCGCGATCTTAAGGGAGAGCGCGACTCGGCTTCAGTCATCGTCACTGGTATCGACCCCCTGCTCGAAGACCAAATGTCAAAACTAAGTAAAAATATTATTGAAGGTTCCTATTTAGAGTCTGACGAAGAAGGTTTTATTCTCGTCGGATCATACTACATAAAAGAGTACGCGATTCAGTTTGGAGACATTTTTGACACCGTCGAGACATTGCACCCTGGAGACACGGTACGTCTCACCGTTGGTGACACATCAAAGGAGTTCATCGTTAAGGGCATCATCCAATCAAAAGTCGACGAAGTATCACTCAATACGTATATCCCCGAACGTGAGTTTCGACGGCTGTTTGACCGCGCTGACCGCAACGCCGACCAGATCGTTATCCGCGTCAAAGACATTGGTAGTGAGGACGAGGTGAAAGCGACATTACTTGCGAGTGGACTCGGTAGCTTGGGGAAAATTCAAACCTTTGAGGAAGGAAAGCCAAAATTTATCACTGATATAAAAAACACTTTCAACATTTTAGGTACCTTCATTGGCTCGATTGGCATCGTGGTGGCGTCAATTACAATATTCATCATCATTTTTATCAACGCACTTTCGCGGCGGCGACAAATCGGCATCCTTAAGGGAATCGGCATCAAACGGAACGCCATCGAGATCGCCTACGTCCTCCAGGCCGCTTTTTATGCACTCATCGGCTCCGGTCTCGGTGCCTTGGTCACCTATGGTTTTTTGATCGGCTACTTCGAAAACAACCCAATTAAATTTCCTTTCAGCGATGGTATCTTGGTGGCACCAGTCAACGAGACGCTCATTCGTTTTGCGGTGCTGTTTGTGATCACACTGATTGCCGGCTTCTTGCCCGCCTGGCTGATCGTCCGCAAGAACACTTTGAACTCAATTTTAGGTCGCAAGTAACATGAAACAAACAAATTCCATCATCGAAGCAAAAAATATTCAGCGAAAGTTTGGCAGTGGCAACTTGATCACACATGTACTGAAAGGCATTGACGTCACCGTGAAGACGGGTGAATTTGTGGCGATTATGGGCAAGTCTGGCGCCGGCAAATCGACACTTATGTATCAACTTTCTGTTTTGGACGAACCTTCATCGGGAGAAATCGTTATTGATGGTACGGATGTCATTGCGCTGAATGAAAACCAACGCACCGCCTTCCGCCTGCACACTCTCGGCTACGTGTTTCAGGACTATGCACTAGTGCCAGACTTGAGTGCGGAAGAAAATGTAATGCTGCCGCTCTTGATGCGTGGGCTTTCTTGGAAAGAAGCAAAACAGAAAGCCCGCGCATCAATCGACGCCGTTGACATGAAAAACAAATACCGCAATCTCCCGAGTGAACTCTCCGGCGGCGAACAACAACGCGTCGCCATCGCGCGAGCGATTGCTGGTAACCCCAAAATTCTTTTTGCTGACGAACCAACCGCCAACCTTGACAGCATTTCCGGCGCGACAGTGGTCGAACTTATCACAAAATTAAACAAAGAGAACGGCCAAACCGTCGTTATGGTTACCCACGAACGCGAGTACGCTACCGGCTGCGACCGCATCATTCACATGGAAGACGGCCTCGTGACTGATATTGAACAACTACACTAGGCAAATATGCCACTCATTGCTACTATTAGGATCTAGAAGTTCCCCATTAATCACTAAACTACTCGGTTCATCCGAGCGTATTTATATGAGTACACCCTACATCGACCATACACAGTTCCATGAGTGCAGCGCGCGTCTGCGCTCTTTTTTTATCAGCAAGGGTTTTAAAGAATTTCCCAGTCAGGCACTGCCAAGTATATTAGCCGCCTGCGAAGACCCAAGTACGATTGGGACATTCTCTTCTGGTGGCATGCTCTTCGCATTGCCTCAAACTGGGCAAATGTGGCTTGAACACGCGCTCCTCAAAAATCCGGATGTATCCGGATTTTTTTGTGCCACTACCAGTTACCGAGACGAACCGAATCCGACACCGGGGAGACATTTGCGCATCTTTCCGATGTTTGAATTTGAAACACGCGGTGGCCTAGAAACCCTCCGCGCGCTTGAAGTTGAGTTACTTTCATTCCTTGGATTCGGTAAGACACCGAACATTTATGACACGTATAGCGCTGTCGCGAACCGTTACAAAGTAAAAGAAGTGACAGGTGAAATCGAAGCGAAGATCGGCCAAGATGAGGGGCCGGTCTTTTTTTTAGAATCGTTCCCCATCGAAACAAGTCCCTTTTGGAACATGCGCCTGGATGGAAAGATAGCGAGAAAAATTGACGTGCTTTTGCACGGGATGGAGACGATAGGCTCTGCCGAACGATCAATTGATCCGACGACGATGAGAAGTATGTTCTACACTATAAGCGACGGAATTTACGCAAAAACACTATTTGAAAAGTTTGGCCGTGAGCGGGTTGAAAAAGAATTGGAGGAGTTTTTGGCGCTACCCTTCTTTGAACGCTCAGGTGGCGGTATCGGCATGACGAGACTCATGAGAGCGATGCAACTTTCAAACTTATTCTAAACAAAAACGGCGGGCACGAAGTGCCCGCCGTTTTTGTTTGTGTCTACCCCTTTACACCGATGCGGAAAAAATCTTCCGCATAAGCTGCGTTGTAAATATACGCTTTAAAGCCAGTTTTTTTCTGAATGTAGTCCACTAATTCGGGAAATTCATCATCTTCTATTCCTTGACCGTTATAAATTATAAAGTATTCACCAGACTCTGCACCATTGGCGTGAGTTTGTGTCTGTACTTCTACATCTGAACCAATTCCAGAAACACGCTGATCATGGTAACCAGTCACCAGTATGCCCTTTAGATATTGGGCGCCTGTGCCAGTGATCTTCCAATGTACTGGCTCGTACGCGTTCAACACCAACAGTGTGTTATAACCATTCGTGCTGTTTACATCCACTGTCACTTCACCTTCTGGGTGAGAGCCGCCAGAGTGACTTACACCGGACGGATATCCACCTTCATACACACCGACGACCAGTATATCTGCGGCGCTTTTAGGAATTTCCCAGATACTACCAAACTGCTCCTCGGTTTCTTCGGAGACTACGTTGTCTTCTGTGTCAGCACACTTGTACTCCCACACTGTTATCAACTCCTTTCGAACTACAGCGCTGCTAGTTCGTAGATTCTTAGCAATTGTGGCAATGTCACTGACAGTCGCTTTTGAGAAATTGCCTGATTCGCCGAAGCTATTAATAGCAACAGCGCGTGATGCAGATGCTAAACCGCTTTTACAAACTGGCGCAGCCACCACACATCCAGTATCTGTTGTTGTATAGTCACCTGGACACATGTCTCTATCTCCACCAAAAGAATTGCCATAATCCCACAGCCCATAGCACGCGACTTGCCCAACACTGTACTGATCTCCATCTGTGTCTCTTTTGCAGTAAAAATAATTCTTACCCGGAGCAGAAAGAATTGTTTCAACTTCTGGTTCTAACGTGTCGTTGTTTTCGACTAACTGATTTTTATTAAATCCCTCCATGACCGCGAGCTGCTGCTGTAGTAACACTATTAGACTCTTTAGTATCTCAATTTGCTGCAACATAGCAGCTCTGGTTGAGTCATATGAGGTCGGAGATTGGGCCAAAACAATGTTGGTGCCAGCTGCGAAAATACTACATACAAACAAGGCAACGAGCAGCTTCTTTACGCCATTCATAATAGAAAGTTACTATGTAAATAAGTACATAGAAAGTGTACCACGAACGACCAGACGCCTGGTTTTGGCGTTGTGTTTTATGCTTTGTTACTGCTCGCCGATGGTAGTGGCGAGTAGCGGCGGTGTTTCCAGAGATTTGGTGGGGTCGCCGATTTTTTCTTCTTCCTTATATGTATCTTTAAACGCGTCTTTTATCTCGACACCGTGGAGTTTCAAGAGTGCTTCGTATTCGTCGCGTTCTAAATTCTCCACTTCAGCGAGCTTCTTCGCAATCGCGTCGAGGGCCGGGCGGTACTTGGTGAGCACCTCCCGCGCGCGAGTCTTTCCTTCTTCGATGAGACGAGATACTTCGTCATCAATAGCCTTGGCAATTTCGGGTGAGTAGCCGCGGTCTTCAGAGTAACCACCGCCAATCGTGCGGCCGCCCATTCCCTCAAGGGCGACCGGCCCAAGCCGCTCACTCATACCATACTTAGTGACCATGTCGCGCGCGAGATTGGCAACGACCTGGAGGTCGTTTGAGGGGCCGGTCGAGAGATCCCCAAATATCATTTCTTCGGTCACGTAGCCGCCGAGCGTCATGGCGATGTCATCCATGAACTCTTTCTTCGTGTGCATGCGACGATCCTGATCGGGGAGCTTCAGCGTGTACCCGGCTGCACGACCGCGGGAAATGATAGAAATCTTCTGCACCGGATCAGCGTACGGCAAAACCGACGCGACGAGCGCATGACCAACTTCGTGGTAGGCGGTGACTAATTTCTCATACTTCGAGAGCACATGGCTCTGGCGCTCCGGACCAAGCATGACTTTTTCGATCGAACGAATGATGTCAAACTGTCCGACTTTTTTGCGGTTTTCGCGCGCCGCCAAAATGGCGGCCTCATTCATAAGTGAGGAGAGATCGGCACCAGAAAAACCAGGTGTGCGCTGGGCCACAATATCAAAACTGACGTCTTCTTGGAGTGGCTTCTTGCGGGCGTGCACCTTAAGGATTTCTTCTCGATCTTTCCGGTCAGGCAAGTCAATCGTCACACGACGGTCGAAGCGCCCAGGACGCAAGAGCGCCGGGTCAAGCACGTCGGGGCGGTTGGTGGCCGCCATCACGATCACCTTCGCATTTGGCTCAAAGCCGTCCATCTCAACGAGGATCTGGTTGAGCGTTTGTTCTCGTTCGTCGTTGCCGCCGCCAACGCCAGTGCCACGCACCCGTCCGACAGCGTCTATTTCGTCAACAAAGATAATAGACGGTGCCGCTTTCTTGGCCATTGAAAATAAATCTCGTACCCGCGAGGCACCGACGCCCACAAACATCTCGACGAATTCAGAGCCGGAAATTGAGAAAAATGGTACACCGGCCTCGCCCGCGACTGCCCGAGCGAGCAAGGTCTTGCCGGTACCGGGCGCACCCATCATCATGACGCCTTTTGGAATTTCAGCGCCAATATCAAGGAATTTTTTTGGATTCTTGAGGAAGTCCACAATCTCTTCGAGTTCTTGCTTGGCTTCCTTAGCGCCGGCCACGTCCTTGAAAGTCACTTTCTGATTCGTGTCATTCGGGTCGATCATGCGCGCCTTTGAAGAACCAAAGTTGAGTGCCTGCATACCCGCTCCCTTCACAGAGCGTGTGAAGAACCAAATAATCACGCCGAGGAACACAAGCGGAAACAGAAACGGCGCAAACTGGGCAAACCAGTAGAAGAAGCCAGTCTCCTGTTCAACTGATATTTTGACTCCCGCCAATTCTTCCGGAGTCACCCCAAGATTGGTGAGCGATTCGGTCACCGATGCATCGACTTCGCGTTTGGCTTCGCCAGAAGTGCGGGTGGTATCTTTATAACTGATCTCAAGCACCGCCCCGCGAACGATGATCGATTCAATCTCGCCGGCTTTTACCTGACCGACAACGTCGGTAATGGTGAGTTCTTCAGGTTTTACGTTGGAATCAGTGAGGTAGGAAAAAACAGCTGTGATAAAAATGAGAAGCAAAACCGTCGACAGCATGTTGTTCCAAAAATTGCCGGGACCGAGCGGAACCTTCGGCACTTTTTTGCGCATGTCCTTTAGGCCGCGGGGCAACTTCACAGAATTGTTGGTTTTCCTTTTTGAATCAGGGTTTGGTGTTGGTTTGTGAGGCTCCGGTTCAGGCGTTTCTGGCGGCGGGACGGTGGTTTTTTCTTCCTTATTTTCAGTCTCTTTTAATGTATCCATACAGAGGGCATTATACAGAAATAGCTTGATTTGGCGAGTAATTTGCTATAGTACTTTGTATCGTTATGCCGACATACAGCACCCACCGTAAAGCCCATTTTGACTACGACATCATCGATACCATCGAGGCGGGTTTGGTGTTGCGCGGCTTTGAAGTAAAGGCCGTCCGTGCCGGCAAAGCGCGACTAGAGGGTGCCTACGTGATAGTACGCGGAAAAGAAGCATTTGTGGCAAATATGCACATTGCTCCCTACCAAGCCGGCAACACGGAGAAAGGCTACGATCCGGAGCGGCCGCGCAAACTCCTTTTGAACCAAAAAGAGATCACACAGCTCGAGCGAGAAACGGAAACGGCCGGCCTCACCGTCATTCCACTGAAACTCTATGCCGACAAGCGCACCCTTAAGCTTGAAATTGCGCTTGTGCGAGGCAAGAAAAAATACGATAAACGAGAGACCATTAAGAAACGAGATAGCCAGCGTGACACCAATAGACTATTGAAATCTGATTCCGCGTAACTTTACACGAGGTTGAAGTTGTTATATAGTGTGGAGTAGCAGAGAGGTACGTATGGCTGAGTACGGTGAGTGCGACGAATTTTGTCACTGCCCGGGCTGCGACGAGGACAACAAGAAGAGGTTTTCGTCCCTGCCCGTGCCGACATTTCCGTTTGAAAGCACTGGCCCGGTGAATGTTTCTCCGGCCGCGTCGAAACGGCGCGTGTTCATGTACAAAAACGGCCGGCCGGAACTCATTCGGGCAGTAGATACTTTTGATCCTTTCAAGAATCGGTAAGGTGCACTCACTTCGTGCACCTTACCGCTCTTGCTCTTTTACAAATCACACGAACTTCCCCGCAATTTTTTGAAAAGCCTTTCAAAAAATTGCGGGGGATGCTAGGCATCGACGGTTAGTCGTGTCGGTTGTGTGCAGTGTCGAAAATGGCAACCAATTCGTTAAAAGGTTCCACCTGTATCTGCAAACAAAGCAGTACCAAGTCCTTACGCTCGCGCGTTTGGATTCGCTCCCGCATTCGCGTAAATTTTACGCCGCCGGAGCGATGCGAACACACCAAGGGTCTCGTACGGTGTGTCTCGTAGAATAGCCATGAGACTGTGGAAACCTCTGCCGTTGTCGTAGGTTTTCCGAGCTTGTAACAACTCGAGGTAGTGGTGTTTTGTTTTTCCTCTAGCCACCACCTTTAAACTAAAGGATCAACTACGCACTGTAGACTCATAATCGCACCCTGACTCGGACGCGGGTTCAATTCCCGCCATCTCCACATAAAGATAGAAGTCTATGGAACAACATGAAAGTTTACTCGTGAGGGTAAGCTTTTATGTTTTTGGTATACTCAGACACATGAAAACATTAAAATTCGCTCCTGAACTATGTACACAAATACTTGAAGGTACGAAGACATCGACTTGGCGACTATTTGATGACAAAGACTTACAGACGGGAGACGAACTTGTCTTCCTTAACAAAGAGACTCTAGAACAGTTTGGTACTGCAAAAGTCATTACTTTGTATACAAAAACTCTCGGTACACTTGATGACAGTGACTGGGAAGGTCATGAACGATTCAGTTCTGACGAGGAGATGTATATCATATATAAACAGTATTATGGTGACAGAGTTAGCCCCGACACTGAATTGAAAATAATCCAGTTCGACTTCACTCGAGGATAACTACCACAAATCCACGATCTTCAAAAAATTCACAGCCTCCATTTCAATCAAAGAGGTTTTTACCTGGATCAAACTGATCGACCAAAAACTGAAGCAAAACGAGCCTTATCATATAAGGCTCGTTTTGCGTGTTTCTGAAACGAAGGCGAGATGTTAAAACCTCTATTTACAAAACAATACTTCTATTGTATTGTTTTGTAAATTCGTTCTTCAACTTTGAGAGGAGACTCCGTGACCATCTACGTACCGAAGAAAATCGTTCAGTTGACACCGACACACAGTTCACCACTCCTGTTTCTGGCGGGACCAATTAGAGGTGGTGGTGACTGGCAGGCAAGCATGGCCGAGACAATCATCGACCAAGAGCCGAAGGCTCTAATCACCTGCCCGTCTCGGTGGACCGACAGCCACAGGCTGGCGCGTCACTTTTATCAGCCTTTCTCGAAAGCCGACAATCGGCAGCTGGAATGGGAGCGTCATTACCTGCATCAGGCCGGCCGCGAACGCGACACGCCGGGCTGTGTGATTTTTTGGCTCGGACCCGAAAGTGAACAGAGTCCTCATCCTGGACCAGAACCTTACGCCATGGATACGCGACGTGAGATCGGAAAGTTCACTGCTTACACCGAGATGACACAGACCAGAGTGGTGGTGGGTGGAGACAGAGCATTCCACGGACTTGATGTGATTCTCTTTGAGTTCAGTGCCGCCTCCAAGGAGCCTTTCACGTTCTATGAGACGATGCCTGAAGTTGTCAGCGCCGCTCTAACGAAAGCACGACAGTAGTCACCACCCCACGCCACTGAAGCATCCCGCTTCCGATATTGGCGGCGGGGTGTTTTCTTTTCACCACAAATCCACTACTTTAAAAAATTCGTGCACTCTACTTCAATCAAACTGGTTTCAGCTCAGAGAAAACTGCTCCATAATGTAGAAGAATATAGAACAACATGAGAGTCCATTCCCTCGAGTGAACTTCTTTATTTATTGCAAATGAGCAGTCCGAGTTTTGTTTGAACTTCAACAACAATACCGACTTTCGCCTTAGTGATATATTTTACGTTTCGCGCTTTCCAGTCAAGAGACCGGACGTGATCAGACAAAACAACACCAGAGACCTTCTTGTCATTTACCATAACCTCAAAAGGGTATCTTTTAGACACAGAGGTTATTGGACACATAATGGCTAGGCCAGTTTTTTGATTGTAGGTTTTAGGAGATATCACCATTGCAGGTCGCACCTTTGCTTGTTCTCTACCTTTGGTAGGATTAAGATCGACCCAGACCAAATCACCTCTGTCTGGGATATAGGATTTTTTTACCATACCTCGTTTCCGCGTGCGTCTGACCACTCTGTCTCTTTGTGAATATTATCTGCCGTAACCGCAGACAAGAGCGAGTTAAGTGACAATTCTTCCTCTGCTGGCTCAATCACAATTTGATTATTTCTAAGTACTACTGACACACCCAAGCCTGCTTTCAAAGACTTCTGCTCAGCAATACTTTTTGGCAGTCTCACCCCAAGACTATTGCCCCACTTTTGAATTTTAGTTTTCATGCGTATAGTATATACAAAGTATATACTTGTGTAAAGCACCCACCACTACCGATTCATCAGCTTCAAGAAATTTTGGTATTCCATTTCAACCAAATTAGTTTTTGTCGCTAGTAAACTGCTCCACGAGTACAAAAATCGCCTCGCTCACTGCGTGAGCGATTTTTGTTCCTGACGACGAGCCGCCGGCGCGACCTTAGCGCACAGTCGGCGTGTTTATGATCAGCGGCGGTGGATCAATCACGGTCATTCCCTCCCCAGTATCTTCGTACCCATCTTCAAAGAACCGCCAGTTTGGCAGTGTGACGTCACCGTATTTCGTCAAGCCAATCATGCTTCGAGTCGAGGCGGACTCGGCCCCGCTCAGGTACTCGATGACTGGCAGTTCATCACCCTCGCTGGTACAGGTGAAGTCAGATGGGTACACGAATAGATACGTCCAGTCGGTCTGGTACTCCCAATCCCTACCTGAGCTACTTCGAGCGGAGCGGTACGCCACGCCAATGTTCGAGGTGACTGGGTTGGTAGTACCCGGCGCAGCGCAGGTTAAGGTCATCTCGTACGTATAGACGTCGTTCTCCTTAAGATTCCGGCGGCCTGTAACATCTACCTTTTGAGGCGTGAGGATGCCGCGCCAATCGTTCAAGCTCCAATCTTTGATATCGTACCAGCCGCCAGGAGCGAAGCGGTAGTAAAACCCCTCTCCTGAGTAGGTGTCTCTGGTCCATTTGTAACCACCTTTGGTGTCGTAGAAGTGGTTGTAGGAATCCGGCCACACCTCAATCTTGTACGGGAGAGTTTCACCTACCTTAGCACTCCCTCCGCCGGTAAAACGGTAGTGGAAGAGGCCGCGGTTAGCGTCTACGCCGACCTTGCTGAAGTGCGACACCTCGAACGCGAGCGTTTGGGTGTTTTGGGCAGGATCAATGATCACAAGTTGCGGGGTAAGGAACGATACCGACTCGCCGCTCGTGTGCAACACCGTCGGCAACACGTCGCCAGTGATACCGCTCGTGATGCTCACCACCACCGGCTCGCTGAACGTTGCTCCATCGGGCAGCAGCTTGTAGGCAAGGCCTTCGGCTGCATCGCCGTCGGTTCCAAATACTTCACTAGCACTCACAGGTATGATCGCGAGATCTGTTGGTTGCACTCCTTCTGGCAGCGCTGTTGGTGGCAAAATGAGCGTAGCTTGACCGTCGCTCGATACCACGCTGATGTCGCCATCTTCCGTGTAGGTGATAGGTGACCCTGCACTATGAGGATTTGATTTGGAAACTAAAACAAATGCGACAATAACCATGACACTCAGTGCCCCACCAATAAATATTTTGTTTTTCATTATTTCAATCATACACCAATGAAATAAGCTTGGCATCAAAATGAACTTTGTTAAAAGATAGACTTACTACAAGTCAGCAATTTTCAAAAAATTCGGACATTCCATTTCAATTAAAGAAATTTTTACTTGAAGAAAACTGCTCCACGGAGCAAAATTACTGTAGCAACGCTAATGCCATAACCGAAAGTAGTATAGCTACAGCTTTTCTTAGGTTCCAATGTTCGTTGTAAAAAATGATTGAGAGGACAATCGGAATAAGGATGTAAAGCGAATTGATGGTGTACACAATCCCCAGTGTTCCACCAACTGAAAAAGCAAAAATTATTGTCGCTGCGCCACTCGCCTGAGCCAGCCCCATCACACCGACTAGTTTTAATGACCGAGGTGTCGTTTCAGATTTCATATGCAAAACCGTGCCCGACTTATATTTTCTGAGCAAAACAAGGACGGATGAAAAGGCTAAGAATAAATCACTTACTAGGAGATAGAGCCAGACATTCTGAGTAATATCGGTCCCATATTTAAACAAGGCAATGGAAATTGAACCAACAACCGAAGCGACCAGTAGTATATAGATACCCCGGTACAGATTTTTCTGACGTGTGTTTTCAGATCTGGTAATCAACAACAACGGAACCAGTAAACTAAAGGTAAGTCCTAGCCATTCGGTGCGAGAAAAGGATTCTGAAAAGAAGATAATTCCCAGAATAATCGCAAATAGTGGACCCGACACTTTATACAATGGAAAAAAAATAGCCGAGTCTATCTCTCGAAGTGACTCAACCTTTAATATAAGAGTAAATAGGTAGGTTGTGGCACCGACAAATGCGATAACTGTCGAGAGAGTCCAAAACGAATCGAATCCCGCGAAATACCAAGTGCAACAAAAAAGAATAGTGGCTGATATAACAGAAGAGTAGGTATTTAGAACAGTAATATCTACATTCCAAACAGCTGCAACTTTATGTGTAAATGCTCCTATTCCTCCAGTCACTGCAGAAGCCAGAGCAAGCCAAAACCACATTTCCATAAGACACAATTATAACTTATTCCGACTACTACAAATCGACAGGCTTCAAAAAATGACGCGCGCTCAATTTGAATCAAATCGATTTTGACTCGAAGAAAACTGCTCCCTACTAACAAGTTTTATTCTACGACGCTCCTTTTGCGTATTTTTGAGAGCCTGAAGAATGTTCGAAACTGACTTTTATTTTGCTATACTCTATCAATGAAAGTTGAGGCAATAATTCGTAACTATTTAGAAGACATAGTTCACATGTCTATTGCGACATCCCATGAAAATAAACCCTGGATTTCGGAAGTTCACTATTCTTACGATGACGAATTAAACTTCTACTTTGTGTCACGACCCAATCGCCGTCACAGTGTTGAAGTAAGCCAAAACAACCAAATTGCGGGAAATATAGTCAGACAACACAAGAAAGACGAATCAGTACGGGGCGTCTATTTTGAAGGCTTAATTGAAATGTTACATAACGTGACAAAAGATCAAGTAGCGTTTCAAACTTACAATCAAAGATTTAATAGTGATGCTTCAATTCTGGAAGAACAGTCAGAGGAAGACGGCCATCGTTGGTACAAAATAGTTGTCCAGAAATTTTACTTATTTGATGAATTAGAAATGAACCCTGCGGGAAAATATGAGCTAGGATGGAAGACGCTTTAGCTCACCTATAAGCTGTTATAACTAAAACTGAGTTGTATATAAGAAACTTGACATTCTTATATACAAGGAATACACTTATTCTTATGAAAAAACCGGCCCAAATAAAGCCTCTTGACACCGAAGGTCTTACTCTTGACTACAACAAGTTTGCTAACGAACTTTCAACTGCTGAGTACGCTCTTGGACTGCTTGAGGGATCTCAGAAGAAGTTACAGAATCCGGACCTTTTGATATCTCCCCTTACAGCAAAAGAAGCTGTCATGAGTTCAAAGATTGAAGGCACACAAAGTGACGTTGCAGATGTTTTCATGTTTGACGCTGGTGAACAAACTAAGCACGCGGACATTCGTGAGGTAGTGAATTATCGTCGTGCCATGAGTCTCGCGATGAGAGAAATTGGAAAAAGTAGAGATGTTACTAGTCACCTAATAGAGAGCCTACACAGCGTTCTGCTTGAGGATGTACGTCATAAAGGACTCTTGGGTAAATTTAGGGAGGGGCAAGTATGGATTGCAGAAAGAGCTGGAGACTCTATTGAAAAAGCGATTTACATCCCACCTGAACCCATACACGTGCGCGGTTTGATAAATAATCTTTTCGATTACATAAATAACGGGAAAGAAAACGCCCTCCTCAAAGCGGGTATAACTCATTACCAGTTTGAGGCTGTACACCCCTTTGACGATGGTAACGGTCGTATAGGTCGACTGCTTATTCCTCTCGTGTTACACAAACAACAACGCCTGTCTTCTCCTATACTTTATTTAAGTGGATACTTTGAGGACCATCGAGATGAGTACATTGATAAGTTACATGCGATCGACGAAGGAAACGACATTGAGGAGTGGCTTAAATTCTTTCTACAATCTGTATCTGGGCAACTTAACGAGACTCAAAAAATTATCGAAGCTATTTACGAGCTATACTACGACATTCGGCGAGCCTACAATGGTGTAAAGTCACCCTATATTATTCCGTTCATTGATATGCTATTCATCTCTCCCATCTTCACTATCAAAATGGTCCAGGAACACACGAAATGTGCGAGCTACCTAACCGCAACAAACCTGATTCGAAGCCTGGAAAAAAAAGGTTATGTATTCGAAATTGGAAACAGGAGCAGAAACAAACTATTCCGTTTTGATCCGCTTTTGACGATTCTGCACTAAATTAGATATTGATCAGGTGAATTTTAACTTCGAGCTAAAATCTCGACACACAAAAAACTCCCTTGCGGGAGTTTTTGTATGGGGCGGGTGGGGGCAAGAGCTAAACCCGCTGCAAGTGGTGCGGGGGTTGGTCTTTGGCGACAGCGGCGTGTTGCGCTCCATAGACTGAAATGTAGATAAGTCCGGCCGCTTCAGCGAGGCCGCTCATGAAAGATGCGAAATTTGCCTGATCGGTCCAGTCTCGGTAGAAGAAAAGGATAATAAGGACCACAAAGGCGGCGAGCACGATGGCCGCTGTGCGAGTGTGCCAGCCAATAATAAGGGCAACGCCGGCTACTATTTCAAGAATGAAGGCAAGAATGACTGCAATGAATGGGAGCGGGATGCCAACAGCGCCAGACATTTCGACTTGCGCCGAAAAAGTCGCGGTGCCGGGAATTTTATAGTACGCACTCATCAAAAAGAGGAATCCAAAAAATATGCGCACGACAGTTGGCGCCCAGTTTTCGTACGCCGGTGAAAAATAAAACAATTTCATAATGCTTTTGCATTAACGTATAAGTTCTATCTAATTATTGCAACGCAGTGGTAAATGTCGAGTGGTATAACTGTACAGCAGCCATCGAAACCGATTCGACGGCACGACTGAATACGACGACCTTGCCAAAGACCCATCTCCAATATAACCCTCATTCGTGAGAGAAACATGAAGTAAATCAAAGGAGTGAGCGAACAAGAGAAATTCCCCCAATACCAAACATGATAGGGTGTTCGTTTTTATTTCATTTCCCTAAAAATCGGATGGGTGGGGTGGTACTGGTCGGGATGTGTTAAGTACTTTTTGAATATGTCGGGTACTCTGGTAATCGCGTGTCCTTGTAGATTGACAAAGTCGGCGGCACCGAGTGCCTTCGCCTGCCGCACCTTCCCTTCTTCATACAAACTGCTCATCACGATAATCGGAATGTGTTTTGTCTCTTTGCGACTTTTCAATAGCTGAATGGTCTGTAGACCATCCCGTTGTATGGCAACACCTAATTTTCCAATCATGATGTCCATCGAAATAATGTCGGGCTTGAGCGCGGCTACGTCTTCGGCAAATTCTCCGTCGGCATTTTGCGAAATGATGACGTCAAAACCAGCCTGCTCGAAGGATTCTCTAAAGAGCGGATGGTTACTTTCGTTGTCTTCAACGATGAGGATTTTTGGCTTGTCCTTCTTTGGCCACATACAGTCTTATCATACTCTTTTCTGATGAGACAACAATGAAAGATGTTTTGGTACAATAGTGACGACCATGGCCAACTTCACTACGTTTCTCCTTTTGCTAGTCGGCCTGTCGGTGACCAATCTCGCCCTCGCCCATGAGAGTACGAACTCATCGACGATTATTATCCATATTGACGAATCTGGGTATCGTCAAAGTGAGATAACCGTTCCGCCCGGCACCACCGTGCAATTTGAAAACGTCGGGAAAAGTGAATTCTGGCCAGCCACTGACCATCACCCCAGCCACACTCTCTACGACGGCACCGGCCTTGAGGAACATTGCGATTCTGACCATGCTCCCACTTTTGACGCGTGCGACGGTATCACGCCCGGCTCGACTTGGTCTTTTACGTTTACAAAAAACGGGGTGTTCCCTTTTCACGATCACTTTTGGCCGCAGTTTGTCGGCACAGTGACCGTGAGTGGTGAAGAAAAATCGAGTGCTAACATCTTTCATTCTCTGCAAAGTTGGTGGCGAAAAGCAGTCGACACGCTTAGTGACTGGTTCGCAAAAAACGAAGAAAGCGGAAATGACCTGCTTACTGGTAGCGTTGCGACCGACGCGTACGAAAAGCTTCGTGATAAGTATGTCTCGCTGGTGCAAGAGTCCAACCCTCGAGTGGCCATAGAAACACTACGCGCAGAATCAGACACAGCCGACCAAGTGGCGGCGCTATGTCACGACATTCTGCACGACATTGGTAAGGCGGCATATGCAAAATATGGCAGTTTTGGCGACGCGATTGCGTTTCAAAGCGACTTTTGCAACTCGGGCTACATTCACGGACTTTTTGAAAGCCACTTCGCGTCCGGAGATGAACCATTAAAAGACTTGGCGGCCGAGTGTCGCGCGTACGCATCGCTTGGCAGTCGATTGTTTGACTTGTGGCAGTGCCACCACGGGGTCGGTCACGGCTTCATGTATTTTACTGGCGGCAACCTTGACGCCTCCCTCGCTCTTTGCGCCGAGGGGTTTGTCGGTAGCGGCGCGGAAAGTTGCCAGAATGGTGCCTACATGGAAGTGTTCAACCAGGAAATTTTAGCCAATGAAAAAGGAGCGGTTGATCCAGACAATCCGTTTTCGGTATGCAACTCGCGTTCTATCGCACAAGGTGAGTGTTACACCTATGTACCGACCTACCTTTCGCAAACCGCGAAAGTGTCTTTTGGGGACATGTTTTCTTTGTGTAGCCAGGCGGGAAAATTTAAATCAAGCTGTCTCTCTGGCATTGGTTCCGAAACAATGAAACGCAATATGCATACACCCGCGTTGGTATTTGCGCTCTGTAGCTCACAAAATCTTCGTCAAGACAGCGTGTCCTGCCAAAATGGTGCTGTCGGCATGTACCTCAACCAGATCGGCTCGTACACCGACACCGTCGCTATGTGCGAAACACTGGCACAGGATTTTAAAACCACCTGCCTCGAAACAGCCGCGCGTGCAGAGCCGCTTTTTATTACACGAACAGACTTATACTGATGGCTTTTGAGCGTCGAGTAACTGACGCGTGCGACCGTAAAATGCCGTACTTATAAGCAACGCTCCGATCAAGAAGAATGTAACGATGCGTTCAAAGAGCTCCATTTTCCAGATGTCGATAATGAGTAGTCGCCCAACGACGAGTGTAAGTAATAGTATTCCTGCGTACTCAAAGTGCTTGATGTGATTGGTGCGACCATGTATATAGGCGGCGAGTCCACAAATCGTGTAGATGATGAGCGCAATTGTTGTCGCAGTATCTTCCGAAGCAAGCGCAGCATGGAGCGTTAGCCATAGAAGCATAAGGGCATATGTACCGGCAGTGTATAGAATTGTTTTTATGGTTTCCGAAAGTTTGTTGTCGGGTGTTGCTTGGTGTAATTGTCTAAATAGTAAGCCGACTCCACCCAGGGTGACAGTAAGAACGAGTAAAATAAAGAAGTCTTCGTGCAAAAAACCGTCCTGCCACGCTGCTGATACGATACTTTCAAACGAGAGGAGCACTGGACCAATAAATAACCAACTTAACCTTCGTGTCACTACCACATCGCGCAAGAGCGCATACGAGAAGAGCACGAGAATGCCGGTCTCAACTGTATAGGCAAGGGTGAGCACTGGACCATCTAATTTGAGGGCGGTTGCCGCAAACAGCAAAATGATTGCAACACCACTTTGAAGATAGAAAGCGCTTCGATGCTTGAATACAAACAAAAATACAAACGCTAAGGCAAAGAAGAAGATGGACCAAATAACTAAATAAGCTACTTGGTGGTTTGTTGCCGCAACTTGGAGAATCCATAAGAGCACAAACATAGCTGCACTCAAGCCAGTGACGATGTGTTCATAGAGAACCTGTGATTGAGCACGCAAAATACTGACGCTGTTAAAGAGCGTAAAAATCGCAGTGAAGAGAAAAGCAAAAAGTAAACCTGTAAACGGGCTTGGTAGACTTGCTGGAGCAAGCACGTAGGGCACGCTATAGAGAGCCACAACCACTAGCGACGCAAAGGCAATAGCGTGCCACCCCCGCACGTATACGACCCACAAGAAGCTCAAAACTAGTACGATCAGGTACGAAAAGAGTCCCAAGAAGTCCGGCTCACCAGCTGTCAAAAGGGGTGCGACACCGGCAAAAAACAAGCTCGCTAGCACGAGACGCTGACTACGATAAAATACCGCTAGCAAGGTAACGTAGACAGCTGCAAGATACATAAGCCCTAATGCAATTTCTGGAGACAGAAATCCATATAAAAACCGCGCCGCAAACAGCGTAAGGTTAAAAATAGAGAGTCCCAGTACCATGAAGATTCCTCCCTGGTGAAAATGTGTGCGAAGCCACACTGTGGCAAAGGTCATCGTTGCCATACCAGCCGCAATTCCGAGCACGATACGACCGACCGGCCCTATCCAGTTGTGCGCGAAAGCGTAGCTCACAACCCAGCCAAAGGCTAGTACGAGCAAGAGTGCTCCCAACTTTACTAAAAAATCCTCGCTGATGAATTTCCACAGCTTATCTTCTTTTGCGGCTGACGGTGAGTCAGGCATGGTTGGCACAGTAGCTGAGACTTGCTCGGAAATAGACATGGACGCTACGGATGAAGTGGCGGGAGATTGGTTCGGATTTTTTTCAAGCAGTTTCTCAAGTTTGCTGATCCGACCACCAAGACTGGCAGCATAGATGAACAGAACGACAATCAATATGAATGACATGACTCTTGTGGTTACTGACTATACCCATAATGATGTCATGTTTGGCTCGTAAGCGTAGTGATCTGTGTGCACAAAGCCGCGCCGGGTGAAAGCCGTGCCGAGTGCAGGTTTCTCAAGCACTAGTCAAACGAGACTGAAGCGATGAGGTCTTTAAAGACAGTGGTAATTTGGTCGGTTGGTTTTTGTGACTGTCCGACAAACATGTAGATGTTGTTGTGGTAGCTTACCAGGTAGACCTCTTGCGCAAAGTTACCGTCGGCTTGGTAGTAGAGACTTTTGACGCCATCGAGCTCGACCACCTCTGGAGTATTTTTGGCAAGGTGAATTGAGGTAAGGTTTTTGTTGTCAGTGGCCCAATTTTGGAGACGAGTAATGCGCCCGGCCCGCTCGGTGGTGCTTGGGACGTCTTCTGGTTCAGCTTCAGGAAAAACAAAAATACTGATCGCCGGCGGAGCATCTCCTTCGTTTTGGTTTGCTTGTAGTGCTATGTACTCATCGGTTTTCATAATGATGAAGGCATGCGTGAGCGATTCGGAAGTGCCTGGTCGTTCAATGAGACTGTAGGCTTCTTCTCCGCTTGGATAGGTGAAGGAAAGATAGAGTTCCGGGTGTGAAATGGATTCCGTTACTCCAACCACTTTGGACTGACTAAAGAACCACGATCTGATAATTAAAAAGGTACCCACAGCCACCGCGATGACTGTGAGTATCAACAAAACACGCTTCGTGTTACTCATACGGGTATAGACGGGAACTGCTTGAAACTCTTACATGCCATTCCGACCAACTTTATGACGCGCATCCCCTTATTGCATATTTTTCACTTTGCACCTTGACGACTCGAAATTTGAGTCGTCGTGCGTTATCATACAAATATATGAAGAAACATGTGGTGATGGTCATTGAAGACTCGCCGGAACTGTCTGCCTCACTCGAAGACATGCTCGCGATGAACGGCCACACGCCGATCATCGCACCAAACGGACGTGAGGGAGTGAAGCAGGCGCTGAAAACGCACCCGGATTTGATTCTGCTCGACATCCGACTACCGGATATCGACGGGTACGAGGTATTTCGTCAAATTCGTCGGGATAGCTGGGGCAAAACAGCGCACATCGTCATTTTGACCGCTTCTGAATCGATCGAGAACATTTCAAAAAATGTGAGTCTGCCGCCGGAGGACGTGCTGTTCAAGCCAAACTGGAGCATCAAGAAACTGGCCGAGTATATAAATAAAAAACTCGCGAGCTAGGATTTGTTTTTTTGTGCAACTCCGTACGGCAGGACCACTTCAAACGTCGTGCCGACGCCTTCCACGCTTGAAAACGTCACGTTGCCATCGAGCACCTTAACTGCTTGTTTGACAATGTAGAGGCCGAGTCCGGTACCATCCGGTACGTCCCTGACGGCATTCGACGCTCGATAGAGTTTACTGAATACCCTATCCTGATCTGCAACTGGAATGCCCATGCCGTTGTCAGCGATTGAAATAATGAGGTCACCGTCCTTTCGTCCATACCCGACATGGATACTTCCTCGCTCACGGGTGTACTTCACGGCGTTGGTGTAGAGATTGGACACAATCATGCGCAGTAAGTTTTGGTCGGTCACGATGTCGTCAATATCTGTATCAAAAAAAGTTTTTACAATGATTCTTTTTTGCGCTACTCGCGGCGCTACTTCAGCCATAGTGTCCTTCAGTAATTGAAGCAGGGAGACGTTGGCGTATTCAGGTGTGAAGTTACCGAGTTCAAAGCGAGACACGCGCAAGAAGTCGTCGACCAACACAGCCATGCGCTGAATGCTTATGAGCAGGCGGTCAAGATATTTTTGCTGTGTCGTTGAGAGGGTGGCGGAGGTGTCCATCTCAAGAAGTTCCGCGCTCCACTTCATGCCCGCGATTGGCGTTCGGAGTTGGTGCGAAGCCAGTGACACAAACTGAGATTTCGCATCTTCGGCTTGTTTTTGCTTCGTGATGTCAACCAGCGTAAGAAATCCGAGGTGCTGTACTGGCAGAGTCGCGATACGGTAGAGGGACAAAAGTGCGGAGGCCTCGGCTTTGTCGGGCCGTTTGACCGTGACCATTTCGTCACTGGTCGAAATGCCACTGCGGAACTTTTCAATCACCAAATCCAAATGATTTGGCTCGCCGCTCCTCAGTTTGGTAAAAATATTAATTCCTTTGATGCTCTCTTGGGTGAGTCCAAAAAGCCGCAAAGCCGCGACGTTGCTTGATTCTACCGAGCCGTCCCGATCGATAATAAGATACGGCACTGGGCTGTTGAGATACAGCTCGGTGTACATATTTTTTGTGGTTGACGTATCCTTGGTCTCCTCTTCTTTCTCCAATCGTGCTGCCCGATCACGAAACGACGTTTTGTCGTACACAATGCGCGCCAAAAGAAGGCTCGCAACGCCAGCGAAAGTGAGGAAAAATAATTCAAAATTGACCGTTTCCTTATCAACTACTATCAAGACGGCAATGAGTGCGGCGAGCACCAACGTGAACGCCAACACAGACAGCACAAGCGGCACGTAGTTCGACGGTGTTCTCGGGCGTTTTTTCATACTGATACCTAGCTGGAGAGATTAAGGCAGTCGACGATGGCCGCCATTTCACCCATTTCATCGGTTCGCATCACCACCACTTTCACGGAGGATTTGTGCACGCTGCACGTTCCATCCTGTCCTACCAAGGCGTGATTTTTATCCTCGTCAATCACAATGCCAAGGTGTGCGAGTTTCCCCAAAAGAAGTGCGCGGAGCTCCGAACTCCGAACGGCGGCCGTACCAGTCAACACCACCATGTCGAGTCCGCCGAGCGCCACCGTGAACGAGGCGATGGCCTTTTGTACGTGGTACGCAAAGTGATCCAGCGCACCCGTCGCGACGGCGTCTCCTTTCGTGCGCCGGTCAAGCAATTGTCTGATATCTGAATCGCCAGACAGTCCTTGGAGTCCGCCGCGCGTATTTAGGTACACTTCAGTTTCAGCGGTTTTTAAATTCTTAAGACGCATGAGTTCGAGCAACCCCTCAGGGTCAAGGTCGCCGGCTCGGCTCCCCATCGGCAGACCGCTCGCTGGTGAAAAGCCCATGGTGGTGTCGACGCTTTTGCCGTCCTTGACCGCGGTGACACTGGCTCCGTTGCCGATGTGGCAGACGATGAGGCGTTCGGGGTTGGCGCCGGTCGTCGCATGTACGCGACGCACGATGGAGGAGACTGACAATCCATGAAATCCAAAACGATAGATATCAAATATTTCAGCATCGGAACGATCAATACTGAAATTGCGCGCCACTTCTGGCAAGGTGGCGTGAAACGCACTATCAGAAGCGGCTACCATTTTGACGGTCGGAAAATGTTTTCTGATGCGCTGGATTTCGAGCAGAATGGTCGGGATATGGAGCGGCGCGGCCGACTCTCTCTGCCGCAAGGCAGTGAGGTACGCGTCGTCGATACGCTGGTGTTTTTGAAAGGCCGTACCTGGTGCGACGATACGAATACAGACGGTGTCGAGCTGGCGTCGGTCTTTTTGCAGGTAGTTTTTTACTTCTGCGGCCACTCGATCAAAGGCTGACGCAAAATCTTCTCGGCTGATAGCTGAGCAAACCTGCTGGCTGTTCGTGCCGCTGGCGCACATTTCAAAGCCGATGTTGGTCGCTTCGTAGCGGAGTTCTACCACCGATTTACGGTCGTGAAAAAGCGCGTACTTGCGCGACGAACTGCCTGGATTAATGACTAGCGTGGTTCCCATATCCAGTTGGTTATTTCTTTTGGATCATCGCCATGCTCCATGACGTACGCTTTGTACACTTCCAGCTGTGCTTCAAAATCGGCGACTAATTTTTTGGCCAACTCCATTTTAATAACTCCGTGTTCCGCCGCGCGCGTGAACGCCTCCATCGCCAGGTGGAAGCGATCGACACGGTTGCGCACCATCATGTCAAAAGGTGTGGTAGTGGAGCCGGCTTCCTCATATCCATGAATGGAAAAGCGACGGGCATCTTCGGCGTAATCAAAAAGAACCTGCTTGATGGTCTGTGGGTAGCCGTGGAAATTTATAATAACCGGTTGTTTCTCGGTGAAGTAGTACACAAAATCATGTCGAAGTACCCGACACGAAGAGTGTCCGATACCGAGTGCTGAGAGCGAGGTGATATTTACGAAGCGGAGACGAATAGCCGGTGCATACTTGCGCACCAGACTGATAGCGGCCAGCGCTTCCTGTGTCGGATAGTCGCCCGCCGCCGCAAATACCACTTGGGGATCCTCGTCGCTGGCAAACTCCCAAATTGACACGCCGTCCTCGACGTCCTTTCGCGCTTCAGCGAGAGTGCGCCAGACCGGCAACGCTCGCTTCTCAGCGACCATGACATTGATTTCTTTGGTGGATAACAGCATGCGTTTGAAGGCCACCAGCGCGGTGTTGGCATCAGCCGGAAAATACACGTTGGTGAAGCAGCCCTGCCGCTGCAAAATGCCGTCGATAAAACCGGGATTTTGATGTGAAAAACCGTTGTGTTCCTGACGCCAACCAGTTGAGGTGAGGATGTAGTTGAGCGAGGCGATGGTGCCGCGCCACTTTACATCGCGGGCAATTTTCAAAAATTTGGCGTACTGATCGGTCATGCTGGCTACAATTTGTATAAAGGCTTCGTACGACACAAATACGCCGTGTCGGCCGGTCAGCACATAGCCTTGCAAGAGACCTTGGAGACTGTGTTCAGATAGTATTTCCAGCACTCGACCATCCCAAGCCAAATCTTTATCCCAAGGTTTGTGCGGCCAGACGAACGCGCGTTTGGTGTGTTCAAAGACTGCCTGCAACTTGTTGGAGTACGTTTCGTCAGGTGACATGAGGCGGAGGTTGCGGTGTGCTTCATTCGCCCTCATGGTGTCCCGCAAGTACGCGCCGATTTTCTCCATGCCGCTCTCGGTGCCGCAAATAGCATCGGTAAGGTCGCACGTACTGGTACTACAATAATTTTCAAGTGGCGGAAGCGTGAGCGGGTGGTAGACAGGATCACCGCCAAACGCGTGACGGCTATCACCCATTTTATGTCCCTCTCGCGGTATCAGTGACTGAATGTCAGCGTCAAATTTTTCACCGTCAAAGAGTTCTTCAAATTTGTATGATCGAAGCCAGGCTTCGAGTTGCGCGCGCTCGCCTTCGTCATGCTTCGCATTGTCAGCAATTACCTGGTGGGCGTAGTGATTGTCTTCGATTTTTTTCTCACCAATGTAGTCGATGCTATGCCAACCTTTCGGCGTGCGCAAAATAATCATCGGCCAGCGGGGTGTTTCGTGGAGGGTGCCCTCGCGGGTGCAGTGTTGTGTAAAGCGGATAGCCTCGACCGCCGCGTCTAAGACCGCCATCATCCGACCATGCACATCTTCTTCAGTGTAGGCGTCCACAATGTGCGGTTCGTACCCGTAGCCATAAAAAAGAGCGGTGAGCTCGTCGTCGTTCATGCGGCCAAAAACAGTCGGGCCGGAAATTTTGTAGCCATTAAGATGCAGTATCGGCAAGACCGCACCGTTCTGACTAGGATCAAGAAGTTTGTTTAAATGCCAGGCGGCGGCTGTTGGGCCAGTTTCGGCTTCTCCGTCGCCAATAAGACACGCGACGATGAGGTTGGGGTTGTCGAGGGCGGCGCCGTAGGCGGTAGAAAGTGCGTAGCCAAGCTCGCCACCTTCAAGAATCACCCCTGGCGCTTCCGGGTTGCTGTGGCTCGGGAAACCGTATGGCCAACTAAACTGTTTGGTCAGGTAGGCGATACCTTCGGTCGTGTGTGGCACTTTGGGGACGTATTTCGAGAGAGTTCCTTCTAAGAATAAGTTGGCTTGCACAGCCGGAAAGCCGTGACCGGGCCCGAGCACAAACAGCATCTCGAGGTCATGCGCAATGATGGCGCGATTGAGGTGGGCGTAAGTGAAATTGATGCCCGGACAGGTGCCCCAGTGACCGAGAAGTCTTGGCTTAATGTGTTCGGTTCGAAGAGGTTCCTGCAACAAAAAATTATCCTGCAGATAAATTTGTGCAGCTGAGAGATAGTTGGTAGCCCGAAGGAACTTCTCAAGAACATGGCTCATTGTAAGTATTCTAACAAGTTTTTAGGCACTTGTTATAAAAACTCTGTGTAAAGAGACGAGTCTGTTATACTCTCCGGCATGTCACGCGTACGAGTTAAAAAAAGTCGAGCCGGTCTTGGTCTTTTTGCCAATGATGTATTTAAACGAGGAGAACTGGTGGCAGAATACATCGGAGAACGTATTTCTGAAGACGAAGCCAATCGGCGTGGCGGTAAATATTTATTTGAAATCAATACCAGGTGGACCATCGACGGCAAGGACAGAAAGAACCTCGCGCGCTACATCAACCACAGCTGTACACCGAACTGCTACCCTGAAGTTGACGAGCGGGCGCGACGAGTTTTTATTTACGCCAAAAAGAAAATTCTGCCCGGCGAGGAACTGACCTACGATTACGGCACCACCTACTGCAAAGAATATATTTATCCGCTTGGCTGCCGTTGTGAAAATTGTAAAATTCCGGCGCGGACACAAGCATCCAAAAACTAATTCGTAGGTTCAACGACCGGTTCAAATGGATCAGTGACAAAGACTGGTTCGACGTCTGTTGAAGTGGTGGTTGTCGCTTCGGTGCTTGAGGCTACTTCGTCTGTTCTGGTGGTACTGCTCGCGGTTGAAGAGCTGTTCGTCTCTCTTAGTGGTAACTGTTCGTCAGGTAGCGGCACCAGAGCCGGACCGCGGTTGGTGTTTTGCACCGGCACGACAATGTCCGTCGGGGTGCCTGAGTCACGCGCATCTGGCGTGTTGGCGCGAATGCGCTCATTGCGTTCTTCGATCGCTTTTATCACGTCAATGCGGCCCTCGTCGGTCACGCCGACAGCAGCTGAAGCGCCGACACCGAGGAGGAAGACGATTATCGCCACCACAATATGATTGCGTTGTCGACGCGAGCTCGCACGCTCGCGCGCCATCGGTGTCGGCGCTTTCCGCCCACTCTCTCTTGGCAAAGTTTCCACTTCAGACTCGCGCACCGCCGGTTGCTCGGCAGTTATTTTGCGGACACGCGTTGCCGACGGCCGACGAGGTGCTCGTTTTGGCTTTTTTGCTACTGATGTCTCGTCACTCATGTGGTTTTGATTGTACCATTTGCTAGAATGTTGACATAGGTATAAGCTTCGGCTTCTTGGATCAATCCACTCATGAAAAATAGCGTCTATTCATTTTTTATTTGGCCGGTTGTGCTGTCGTTCATTGCCTGTGCGGTGGTGTGGTACTACGTCGGTATTCAAGCCTTCTTTCTCGTCATTATTTTGTCGGTGTTGGAGGTGACTCTCTCCTTCGACAACGCCGTTGTCAACGCGAAAGTGCTCGAACGCATGAGCGAGCGCTGGCAACGTCGTTTTCTTACCTGGGGTATCGCGATTGCGGTCTTTGGGACGCGCTTCATCTTGCCGATTCTTATAGTGAGCGTGGCTGTTTTTAAGTCGCCGTGGCAGGTGACTCTTCTCGCCTTCACCGACGCCGCTGAGTACGGTCGTCTTCTTGAAGGGGTGCAGGGATCGATTGCCGCTTTCGGCGGAATTTTCTTGTTCATGGTCGCACTCAAGTACTTTTTTAATAAAGCTAAAGAGCGACATTGGATCGCCGCTATTGAACGCCACCTCGTGAAATGGGGACGGTTTGAAGCGGTCGAAATCGCGCTCGCACTTATATTGCTCGCGACACTCTCCTTTTTTACCAACTACGATCAGGTGGGGGTGATCATCGCTGGTATCATCGGCCTCGTACTCTTCATCATTATGGAAGGAGTTGCTGGCTCGCTTTCAATTGAATCAAAAGACATTGCTGGTGCCGGCCTCGCGCTCTTTGTGTACCTGAACATTCTCGACTCGGCCTTCTCGCTCGACGGCGTCGTTGGTGCATTCGCGCTCACCAACAACCTCCTCATCATAGTGGTGGGACTCGGCATTGGCGCCTACTTTGTGCGGGCACTCACGCTCTACTTTGTGCGGGCAAAAACGCTCACCGAACTCGTCTACCTCGAGCACGGCGCGCACTGGGCTATTTTTGGGCTGGCGGCCGCCATGCTCGCGAGCCTCGTTGTCCATGTGCCGGAAATCATCACTGGTCTCGTCGGCCTCGTCTTTGTTGGCCTCGCCTACCGTTCTTCCTTACGCGAGCGAAAGGCTGTCACGCCCGCACAAGGTTAGAAATCTCTTGCAAACCAACGGCGGTGTGGTACATTTTGGTCAACACGACAGCATACACGGGCTGTCCTGCCTTACATCATAAGCCACACAAATTTGCGAACACCATATCGGGCGAGCGGGGGGAAAGACACACGAACAAAAATTAACCATGCTATCAAAGCACCAGAACTCCGTGTCATCGGCCCTCATGGCGACAACCTTGGTACGCTCAAACTGGCAGAGGCGCTCAAAAAGGCCGAGGAATTTAAACTTGACCTGATAGAAATTTCTCCGACTGCCACCCCACCCGTCGCCAAGATCATGGACTACGGCAAATATCGGTACGAGACTGGCCGAAAAGCACGTGAAGTGAAAGCTAAATCGCACGTCACCGAAACCAAAAGCGTGCAGGTAAAAATCGGCACCGGCGAGCACGACCAACTGCTCAAGGCCAAGCGAATCGCCGAGTGGCTCGAAGAAGGCCACCGCGTCAAGATTGATCTCTTCCTCTGGGGTCGCTATAAATACATGGAGGAAGGATTTCTTAAAGAGCGCTTAGACCGTTTTCTAAAGATCATTCCAACCGAATATAAAGTGGCTGATCCGGTAAAAAAGAGTCCAAAAGGCTTTAGCACTACGCTTGAACGAGTAGCTGGCAGTAAACCACAAAAGCAAAAAGTAGCCGCCGAAACGCCAGAAAAATCGACAGACAAGCCGTCCGTACCCTCAGAACAGAAATCAAAAAAGAAGTCTCTCGATGAGCTCCTCGACGCCGGCATGGTGTAGAGGCCAAGAGCTTAAAACTTGATAAAAAACCATAAATACGGTATATTCTTGCCACTTTGCCGCTTCTCTTGGCAATGCCCGATCATCCCATTTTTACTATGAAAACAAACAAATCATTCACCAAGCGCATTAAAGTGACCAAAAACGGCAAGCTTGTCGCGCGTCGCCAAGGACAAAACCACTTTAACGCTCGTCAGACCGGCCGGCAACGACTTCGCCGCAAGCGCGCGCAGTCTCTTACCATGAGCAAGCGGATCACTCGTCGTTTTTTGCCTGGCACCGGCGCTTAGATTTTAAAATTGCTGCATCTACGTCGTTGCGTTTCGGAAATATTCATTCACTGTACGCCAAGTACACCTCATGAATATTTCCTCACGCGCCCTGTAGCTACAGCAAATTTTGAAACCTAATCAACTTACAAAACCGAACTCACCAATAATTACTCAATACATATGGCACGTGTAAAAGGAGGCCTGATGGCCCAAAAACGCCGACGCAATATCCTCGACGAAGTAAAGGGATACCGCATCCAGCGCTCAAAAAAGAAGCGCGCGGCTCGCGACGCTATCTATCATGCGCAGTCGCATGCGTTTGATCACCGCAAGAATAAAAAGGGCGATTTCCGCCGTTTGTGGACAGTGCGCATCAACGCGGCACTCACTCCTCATGGCGTCAAGTACAGCCGCTTCATCAAAATGCTCAAGGATAAGGGTATTACCCTCGACCGCAAGGTACTGGCGATTCTCGCCGTAGAAAAGCCGGAAGCCTTCAATCGGGTAGTGGCTGAAATAGCAAAATAAACTTCACGCGAAAAATTGCCGTGAGCTAAAGCTCACGGCAATTTTTTTGCTTTATAAATTTCAAAGCACCCAACACCGATAGAAACAATGCCAAAGAATAAAAGGGATATGAAACCTTCCTCGTTATTCATCTGGGGAATGTCAAAGAGTAAAATGAACCAGACTAGATAGACTGTTGCTCCGACACTAGCCCAGAATTTTATGATAAATGTTGAATGCAAAACTTCGAGAACACCGCGGCCGGCAACAATCTCGGCTACTTCTTGTGTCGCTCGAAAAACTGGAAACCATGATATCAAAATATTGTTGCTCACATCCACTTTGGATGATTTGTTTTTCAGCACTTTTACTCCATAAAATTTTGCGAACCATACGTTGGCAAAACTTGCGGCACACCATCCAATAAAAATAAAAACGATAGTCAGAGCAAAAGAAATCCAGCTGAATGTCTGAGAGAAAATAGCCAACAACATAATAATGGTGGTACCCGGAAATAGACTACTTAGAAAATACAAACCTTCAATGAATATCGAAATCGAGGCTGCCAAATAAATCTGCCAACCCTCAACCTGTGACAACAGCTTCACCAACTGTTCGACGCCTGGAAGTTGGTAGCCGAGCAGACCGATACCGCCATACGAAACTGTAAGTAGTCCAGAAACAACCCAAACGATTCCACTTCGTATTTGTTGCTCTTTTTCCATGTTAAAAATCGATCTCAATTTCAGCATTGGCTTCGGGAGCGATGGCGTTCACACCCAGATAGTCACGTAGGCGTTGGGTGAGGAAAAGTGAGGAGCGCTCTTCGCCCATGGTCACAAACACCTGTTTCGGCTTTTTCTTTTCGGTGCCGGCATACACAAAGTCGATGAGCTGGTTGCGGTCGGCGTGGCCTGAATAGCCTCTGATCATCGCGATTTTGGCTTTGACACGCACGCTCACTCCATCAATCCATACCTGCTTGGCTCCGTCTTGGAGCAATCGGCCGACACCACCGACTGCTTGGTAGCCGACCAGAAGCACGGTGGTGCGCGGGTCGTCGAGAAATTGTTTTTCGTGCTCGCGAATCCGCCCGCCGTGACTCATGCCCGAGCCGGCGATGATTATTTTCGGGCCGCCGAAGCGAGCAATCTGATTTGATTCTTTGACCGTTTCGGTAAAAGAGAGGCCCTCAAACGAGAAAATATCATCGCCGGCGTTGATCTGCTCCTGCACTTCGGTTTTCAAATACGAGAGCGAATGTCGGTAGACGTCAGTCACGCGAATCGCGAGCGGAGAGTCGAGATACGTTTTAATCGGCGGAATGGCGCCGGACTCAACGAGATTGTTAATTTCAAACAACATGCCTTGCGTACGCTCCAGTGAAAAGGCTGGAATAATGAGAGTTCCCTGCTTCGCAATCGCGTCTTCAATGTGGTGCTGAAGAAGCGCCGTTCGTTCATCGACTTCCTCGTGTACGCGGTCACCGTAGACACTTTCCATCAAGAGATAGTCATACTCTTTTGGAATATCGGGCGGCGAAAGAAGCGGCTGTGGGGTGTTGCCGATGTCGCCGGTAAAGACGATTTTTTTGTCTCCGCGCGTTAGTTCGAAAAAGGCTGAACCAAGAATGTGTCCGGCGTTGTACAGTTCGGCCGTGATGCCATCGCCGACACTAAAAGGCTCTCGGTACGGCTTGGTTTGCCAGAGCGAGAGTGCACGGTCGATATCAGCGGCGCCAAAGAGCGGCTCACGCTTATCACGCTTGGCCTCGTACTCCATGATGTGGAGCGCGTCGTCAAACATGATACGGCAGAGTTCTTTGGTTGGCGGGGTTGAGTAAATTACTCCCTTAAAGCCGTCGCGGACGAGCTTGGGAATCCGGCCGATATGGTCAGCGTGGGCGTGCGTCACTAGAAGTACGTCAACCGCCGCCGGATCATACACAAACGCCTTTGCGTTGCTGTTGCCAGCAAAGTCATTTCCCTGTTCAAGTCCGCAGTCAACCAGGAGAGCTAGCTTTCCAGTATCAAGCATGAAATTCGCCCCCGTGACCGAACCAACTCCTCCGTAAAAACCTAAGGTTGCCATAGATTATCGATTTTTCTTGTGCGTAAGTAGATAAAAGGTGACAAGCCCGCCGAACGTGCCGAGAGCCACATCTTCTATCGTATCGCGCACGTGCGTCTCCGGATCATACAAACCAGCATACCATTCAAAAATTTCCCAGCTCACGATGGCGAGAGCGAGGGCGGTGATAAAAAACCAAAAAGCAGGGATGTCCCGAAAAGGTTTCAAAGTCTTGAGTGCGAGCACTCCAAGCGCAACCATAACGCCGCCCCACGTATGCATGACCACATCAAACCACGGGTAGTACCAATACAAAGACGCATCGACCGCCAGCGTATGCGTAGCGGCAAAAATGACACCGAAGAAGAGAAAAACGAGTACGATCGGCTGGAGCATGTCTAGCTATACTAGCACGCAGACATTATTAAAAAACACCTCGAGAGAGGTGTTTTTGAGCGGAACCGCAAAGCGCATATCCCTGACGAAAGCCAGGTGGGTGTTCTATCCAAGTCGTTTCTGAAGCACCTTTCGGAGCCTCATAGCTTCCTGCGAGTTCGAACTCCCATGCTCTTTTATTCGGGAATATACGGGATGCGGTTCCATGAATTATTGTAACATATCAAAAAGATGGCCCCGTGTTTACACACAGGGCCAAGAACTAAGTTTCCAGGGACTGGAGTCCTAAGAGTCCTAGATTTTCGTCTCCGACACAGCGAACGCGAACCCGCCGGCACGACTCCACCTCGTAATGTATCATGATCTTTGCAACACTCACCTTGGCGGCGGGTAAGACTCGGGCTAGCGCCCCGGAGCGCACGCTGGTGAGGTGGGTGAGGTCTGGAGTTTAAAGTGTAAAAAAACGGCGGGCCCGAAGGGCCCGCCGTTTTAAAGTAGTGCGACAAAGTTAGTGGCACAATTTTGAACTATTCGGCCGTGCCGTCGAAATTCACGTCGTACATAATGCGCTCCTGCGCCGTCGCGTACGACATAATCTCATTTTCAGTAAACCAAATAGCGATCTCTCGTTCAGCTTCCTCTGGTGATTCAGACTGATGTACCAAGTTACGCACGGCTCGGTTTTCGTAGGTGGCATGTGCGTAGGAATCCACCGTGTAGTCACCGCGAATCGTCCCGACGTCGGAGGTAGACGGCTCGGTGGTACCGACAATTTTGGTGACAACACTAACGGCTTTATTACCCTCTAGAATGAGAGCGACCACCGGTGCGGCCGTCATATAGTGCACGATGGTGCGGATGATATCCTTTCCGTACTCGATTGGTTCTTTGGTAATAGGCTTACCTTGCGCTTTCCGCTCCTCGACAATCCCCTTGCCTTTCCGCTCATACCACTCGTCACTTTTGTTGTAGTGCACCAAGAGTTGCGCTTCGGTCGCTACCGTCATTTTCATGGCGCTGATCTTGAGGCCGGTTTGTTCAAAGCGCTTGATTACCTCGCCCACCAAAGAACGCTGCACCGTGTCAGGTTTTAACAGTACAAGCGAACGCTCTTGGTGTGGTTGTTTCCCCATACAAATTAGTTAAAAATTATGCCGCAGTATAACGATTTCTCGTTGCATATACAACTAGGCTTTCGTGAGAATGAGTGGCCCATTTTCGGTAATCGCGACCGTGTGCTCGAAGTGGGCGCTCCACGAGCCGTCTTTGGTGTAGACACTGTAGCCGTCGCCATCATCATCAAAGTACACATCGGGCTTCCCCATATTTACAATCGGTTCGATGGCGTAGACGTGGCCGACTTCTATTTTTGGCCCGGTACCGGGTTTGCCAAAGTTCGGAATGGTCGGCTCCTCATGCACCTTGTAACCCACGCCGTGACCGCAGAGCACCTCCACCACCGAAAAACCGCGTGACTCAACAAACGTCTGTACGGCATGACCAATATCACCGATGTGATTGCCGGGCTTGGCCGCTTTGATTCCATGTGCCAAGGCTTCTTCGGTGACCGCGAGGAGCTTGCGGGCTTCCGGCGAAATTTCTCCCACTCCGACTGTGATACCGCTGTCAACAATAAAACCTTTGTGCCCTATCGACATGTCGATATTCACCACGTCGCCGTTTTTAAGTACTACCGTGTCGCTGGGGACGCCATGCTGAACGCATTCATTTACCGAAATACAGACAGCGGCCGGATACGGGCGCGGCGCGAAGCCTGGATGATAGCCAAGCAAGACCGGTTCAACGTTATATTTCTCGACGAGCGTCATCGCCAAGTCATCGAGATCAAGCGTTGTCGTACCGGCAGTGGCCGCCTGTCCAAGCTCGCGGAGCATCTTTCCCAAAATCGCTCCACCTTCTTTTAAGAGCGCGATCTCTTCTGGTGATTTTTTGGTAATCATAGCGAGGTAAGTTTTAACGCGTTCAGAACGCTGGCGTGCACCTCGTCAATCGAGGCGGTGCCGTCTATGTCATGCACGACAGTCTGTGGTCGGTTTTTGTAAAAGGCAACGACAGGCAAGGTGTCTTCTCGATACCATCGGAGCCGTTCCTCGATTGACTCTGGAGTATCGTCGGCGCGGGCCCTATTTTGCATGCGTGTCCGCACGATTGCTTCCGGTGTCACTAAGTTGATGACGTCGAGTGTGGTTCGCTCAAAAAAGTGAAGCGCGTCTTCCAAATCTGGCACCTGTGCCATAGTGCGAGGGAAGCCGTCGATCAAGAGGTGGCTCTTGGCGTCGAGCTGATCAACCATCGCCTGGCCCCACAACACCGCCGATAGAAAATCTGGCTGGAGCGTACCCGCGTCGAGCGTCGCGGCAATTTTATCTTCGGCAAAGGTCTCTTGTTTGGCCGCGAGCGCACGGAAGCGGCGACCGGTCTGGATATCAACCACTCGCCGGCGACCGTCGACATGCTCAAGCACGTTTTTCAAACGCTCAATCTGCGTGCCTTTGCCGCTTCCCTGCGGGCCGATAAAGATGACGGTGAGTGGATTCATGGGTTACAAAATAAGGTAGTTAAAAATTTGCTGTTTCACTTCTCTTTGTGAGTTGGTGCCGTCGAGCTCAATCAGTGTTCCTTTGGTACGGAAAAATTCGATCGACTTGGCGGTGTATGTGTGATATTCCTCCAAACGTTTTTCCACTGATGCGGTATCGGCCACGTCGCGAGCGCGCAGGGCGCTCCGCCGCCTGACTTCATCGTCCGAAATGGCCAGATTGAAGACGACGTACTTACGATCAATCCACTCGTGGATTTCGTGAAAAAGTTCGGCTTCATTGGGTTTCCTGGCGACGCCCTCAAAAACAATGAGTTCCTCGGCGTGCTCGGAAACCAGGGCGTGTGTCATCCAATAAGAAGCGACCCATTCGGGCATCAGAAAACCTTCCTCGTAGACTGCTTTCATTTTCTTTCCAAAAACCGTTTCTTCTTTCGCGATGGAGCGCATTTTGTTACCGTTTGAGTAAATGGTGCCCGGGAATTCGTCCGCAATGAAATGGGCCTGGGTACCTTTCCCAGATGCAATTTTACCCATCAAAACGATGCTTTGAAACGGAGTCGTCGGACGCATAGTACAAGGAGGGTAACAGCTTTTTTAAGCTTATGCAACGGTGTGGTATTCTTGGCATACATGAAACGCAAGCACATTATTACCGTCTCCGGCAAACCCGGCAGTGGCAAATCCTCGACCGCCGATCGAGTCGCCGAACTCCTCGGCTACACAAGGCACTCGTCCGGCGACGTGGTCAGGCACGTGCTGGCCAAAAAGCATATGACACTTGAAGAGTACAACCGGCTTGCCGCTCTCGATCACAACCTCGATGACAAAGTGGATGAAGAACTGCGCACCCTTCGAGACCACAAGGATATTGTGATTGACTCTCGACTGGGTTTTTATTGGATACCTGAATCGTTCAAAGTGTACCTCGATCTCGACCTCGAGATCGCGACCGCGCGCGTCTTTAAAGACCTTATACACAACAAAAGTCGCGGTGCCACTGAATCAAAAAACAACTCCCTCGACGCCGTCGCCATCGAAGTACGGGACCGCATGAATACCGAGCGCAATCGTTTCAAATCTGTCTATGGCGTCGACCCGTTCAACACCGAGCATTTTGACCTCATCATCGACACCTCGCGGCACGACCCGCAAACAGTCGCCATTACAGTATTTGATAACTACAAAGAATGGCTTGAGCTTGATGTGTGGCAACAACGACACAGCGCCGTCCCGATGGGGTACTCATTCAAGAATCAGTACTAACCAAAGGTGAGCGGTATAGCCTATTCAAAGTACTTCTGCACTTTTTTAATTATTACATCAGCACGTTTTTTACTCTTGTATATCTTCATGGTGTTTTGACCACGCTTGGAAAGTAATTTTTGTAAAGAAACTTGATCAATATTTTCGAGTGCCCGTGCTTGTTGTGTTATTCGTAGTAAATCTGCATGTAACTTTTTATCAATAGTCACCTTAAATACCCAGTCGCTAACGACTGTGAAATACTCGTGCTCCTCCTGGTGGAGAGGATTTACACTGGGTGTCATTTCATAACCTTGTTTCCTTCGTTCGCGAAGCGCCAACATGTCAATTTTGTCAGGATGGGTCACTATGAGTCGTTGTTTACGTTTTTGTTTTTGTGTCCAAAAAACATCAGTCTCCCGACGACCATAGTAGAACCAGTCGTGGGGAATGACAGAGTACGTAGGAAAGTTTTTAGGTAGCTGTCTTTCTAAGAGTAAAAAAGCATGTACCCAATACGTATCAAGTTCGTTCAGATTTTTAAATCGTAAACTAAGTGAATCGCCTTCACGCAAGCCGAGAAAGTGGCTCGCAAGCGGCCGTGTGTGATAGACCCCTGAGACAGTTTCCCAATACTGTAATTCTCTTTCAATGTGTAACAACGTGAGACTAACTGACTTTTTATGGATTGTAATACTGTCCCTCACCGTAAGTTTGCGCAGGTTTTTATACACAGCCTGAATGGTCACGTGAGACTGTTTAACAACCCGGTCAATTAATATTTGTTTTTCTAAACTCCCGTTGCCAAGGAGTTGTATTATCGTATTCTCTACATTTCGTTTAGACATATTTTAAACTTTAAGTTTAAAATTAACTTAAATGTACTACTTTCTTGGATTTGGTCAAGTAGTTTTTGCTAGTATCGTCGCGTATGAAAAACAACTTAATCACGAATCCGGCAGAAACGGCGGTGCTTCCTCATAAGTACTTGCTCGTATTTGCCATGCTTTGGGTAACAGTACTGATTGTTGGAGTGTTTACATCTCTTAAAACATTTTATATTGGAACCTGGGTATTTTCAGTGGGAGCGATTGCCTATCCATTTGTCTATATTTTTGCCGACATTTTTACTGAAGTCTATGGTTATCGAGTGACAAGAAAAATCGTCTGGACAGGGTTTGCGTGTATGTTTTTGGCGTCTAGCTTAGCGTTTCTATACAGCATCGTACCTAATCCATCGTTCGAAATGAATGATGCATATAACGCCATTTTTAGAGCGTCACCGATTGTAGCGATTGGTTTTATTGTCGCTTTTTTCTGTGGTGAACTGACAAACTCGTATATTGTGGCAAAAATGAAACTAATAACGAAAGAAAAACTTTTGAATGTACGTTTAGTTGTGTCGACATTGTTTGGGCAACTTGTTGACAACACTATCGCTTTCTTTACCGCTTTCTACTTTGCTGGTTGGTTTGCTCCTTCGGAACTTGTACCGCTCATTGTCTCTACAGTAACTTTCTGTACTTTGTGGGAAGTTGCCGCTTTGCCAGTGACAAGAAAAGTTATAAAAGCTGTCAAAGAAAGAGAAGGGATCGACACTTATGATATTGGTACAGACTTCAATCCCCTACGTATTTAATCTTTAACACGCGCATACAAAAAACCAACCTCTGGGGTTGGTTTTTTGTACATAATTGCCGAAGTATATAGAAGCGTTTTAGTATTCGCGAAGCGAAATTTGTGCATCAAGGCGGCGGATCAAATCGAGCACGACCGACACCACAATGAGTACCGCCGTTCCGCCGATGGCGAGCGCTGTGACACCGGTGAGGATTTGCATCACAACCGGCGCCACCGCAATCAGCCCCAGGAAGAGCGCGCCGGCCAAAGTGAGCTTGGTGACGAGGTTGCCGAGATACTCGGCAGTGTGTCCGCCGGGACGAATGCCCGGAATGAAGGCGCCATTTCGCTGTAAGTTCTTTGATATCGCATCTGGGTCAAACGTCACCGCAGTATAGAAGAAGGTGAAGAGAAACACAAACACGAAATACACGATGCCGTAGGCGGTTTGGTTATTTAGAAATTGCGTCACCACCTCATTTGCACCCGCCACCCACGGCAAGCTAAAGGCCGAAAGAATGTTCAGCACCATCTGTGGGAACAGAATGATCGAGAGGGCAAAAATGATGGGGATCACGCCGGCTTGGTTGAGACGAAGCGGCAAGTACGATGAACTGCCTCCGTAGGTATGACCACCGCGGCTCTGCTTAGCGTAAGTAATCGGCACCGGCCGTTCGGCTTCGGTCATAATGACTACCGCGTACACAATCGCGAGCGCCACCAGTGCAAACCCGAGAAAGAGCGGCAACTGAGAAGGGTCGTAGGAAAAGAGCAGTTGGCTCATAGTGGCCGGCAAGCTCGCGACGATACCGGCGAAGATAATAATCGACACTCCGTTTCCAATTCCGTATTCAGTGACGAGTTCGCCGATCCACATGAGGAGCATCGAGCCACCCACAATCAAAACCACGTTGAGGGCAAAATCAAACACCGTCAGGTGAGTGATGACGCCTTGACTCTGGAGCAGGGTAAGGAAGCCGAAGCCTTGAAGGATAGAGAGAGGCAGGGTGAGCATACGACTCCACTGGGTAAATTTTGCTCGCCCAGCTTCGCCTTCTTCGGTGTACATGCTTTTGAGCGCCGGCGACATCACCGTCAAGAGCTGCATGATGATGGATGCCGTAATAAACGGACCAACACCGAGCATCACGATTGAAAGGTTGGCGAGACCGCCACCCGAGAAAATGTTCAAGAGGCCGAGGAATTGGTTATTGGTGAAGAATTGATCGAGCACGGTCTGGTCAACGCCCGGAATTGGCACGGCGGCCAACACACGGAAAACGATAAGTGCGCCGAGTACGAACAGTAATCGCTTACGAATAGTTGGTTCGGTGGCAATGATTTTTAGCTTCTGGAAAAATGTCTGCATATGCGTAATGCTAGCGCTTATTTGACACTTCCGCCAGCCTTGGCGATTTTTTCTTTGGCCGCCGCTGACACCTGGCACCCTTCAACAGATAGTTTCTTTGAAAGTTCGCCAGTCCCCAAAATCTTTACCAGCGGGGCTTGTTTGCGCACCGTCGAAATGACACCTGCTACGACGAGAGTCTTCGGAGAGACGATGTCGCCAGCCTTGAAGGCCGTCTCAAGCGCCGCTACGTTGACTACGACCGGTCGCACGCGTTCGGCATTTACTGCAATTGCTCGGTTGACGCCATGTCCGCGGAGCTTGGGCAACTTTTTTATGAGCTCGCGCATTTCTGGGCGAGTGCTGTTGCCGGCGCGGGCAGTTTGTCCTTTGCCACCTCGGCCGGAGGTCTTGCCGCGTTTGCCGCCGCGGCCAATGCGCTTGGCGACCTTGTGAGCGGAATTACCTTTTAGTTCATGGAGTTGCATAGGCTAGGCTTTTTTAAGTTGCTTGAGCGCTTCGACGGCGGCGCGGGCGTTGTTAAGTTTGTTTTTACTGCGAGAAAAAATCTTGGCGGTCACGTCTTTCACGCCAGCCATTTCAAGGACGGTACGAACTGAAGATCCGGCTACCAATCCACGACCGGCGGCAGGCATAATCATGACTTCGCTCGCCGCGTACTTGGTATGGACGTCGTGCGGAAGACTTCCTTCAGCGTTCATAGGAACAACTATCATGTGCTTTTTGGCGTCACGAATGGCTTTTTCGATTGCCAATTGCGTATCGCCCGCTTTGCCAATACCAACACCCACTTTGCCGCGGCGGTCACCGATGACCATAGCGACTGAAAAGTTGAAGCGGCGACCACCAGCCATCACACGCGTTACGCGGCGGATGCTGATAATTTTTTGGTCAAATTCTGGACGAACTCTCTCTGGACGAGCACCACGACGAGGTCGGCGAGCACCACGACGATCTGCGCCTCCGCGGCGATGACCTTTGTGTTCCCGCTTTTCCTCACCAGCTGGTGCATCGGTGGTAGTTTCCATCTCTGGCACTACCGGTTCTGACTTGGTGTCAGTTGTAGCTTCCGGCTGTTTTTGTTCACTCATGTTAAGTGTTTTAATTTTTGTAATTATTCAGCGAGTTCGGAAAAATATTCTCCCAGAATATTTTTCCGAACCTACGGGTCACTTCGTTCAAGAAACTTGTCCCCCGGACAAATTTCTCGAATTAAGTTCGCGCGACAGTATTTTTAAAGTTCACACTTTAAAAAGTACTGGCGCTCACTTAGAACTTCAAGCCTCCTTCGCGAGCCGCATCGGCAAGCGCCGCGACAATGCCTTGGTAACGAAATCCGCCGCGGTCAAACACCACTTCGGTAATCTTGGCGGTGTGCGCCTTTTTTGCAATCGCTCCGCCGACCGCCTTTGCCTTTTCAAGTGGCGTGCCACTTTTCTCGGCGCGCGAATCGGCGGCCGCAATCGTCTTTTGCGCTTCGTCGTCAATCAGCTGTACGTAGACATACTGATTGCTTTTGAACACGGCGAGGCGAGGCCGGGCCGCCGTTCCGACTACCTTGGCGCGCAAACGCTTGTGGCGGACGGCTCGCTTATGGGTTTTGTATTGTGATTTTTCCATATGACGATAGCCTAGACAGCTTTCTTACCTTGCTTGCGAATAATGTACTCGCCTTGGTAGCGAATGCCCTTGCCTTTGTATGGTTCAGGTTTCTTTACCTTGCGAACGTTGGCCGCGTATTGCGCCACCACTTCCAGGTCGGCACCAGAAAGAGTGACGGTGTTTTTTTCCACTGTGACTGTGACTCCTTCGGGAATGGGCATCGGCACTGGGTGAGAGAAGCCGACGCTCAAGACTAAATCTTTGCCCCTGACTTCAGCGCGATAGCCAACTCCCTCTAATTCCAAAATCCTTGTAAAACCTTTAGTGACACCTTCAATCATGTTGCGCAAGTGAGCGGCGTACGTGCCGAAAAGCGCCTTGGCGGCTTCTGTGTTGCCTGGCACGAGCGTAACCGCATCGTTTTCTACGGTGATGGTAATATCTTTTTTAATCGGGCGCGTGAGGGTCGCCTTCGCACCTTTGACCGTCAGCACGCCATTGTCCATTGTGACAGTGACGCCACTCGGGATTGCTACGGGTTGTTTTCCTAGTCGACTCATACATTTACCAGATAATGAAAAGTTGCTCACCGCCCATCTGCTTCGCCTTGGCCTCCTCATTGGTGAGGATGCCTCCCGGCGTTGAGAGGAACATGTGCCCCTTTCCAAACTTAACTTGATGAATATCAGCGACCTTCGTGTAGAGACGTCGACCTGGCTTGGAGAGACGCTTCACGCCGCTGATGCGGTGTGTTCCGTTCTCAAAGCGGAGTGTCACTTCGAGGGTCTTTTCTTGTGGCTTTTTACCTTGTTCTGAAACAGCGGTGAGGTAGCCGACCTCAACTAGTTTGTTGGCAATGCTGTGGCGGAGTTTTGAGTACGGTACTTTGACCGACTGCTTGCCGACCATGCCTGCGTTTTTAAGGCGAATAATAAAATCGCCAATTGTATCTCCTACCATGATGATTTTTTTACGCCTGGTATCTGACCTTCGTGTGCGAGTTCGCGGAAGCAAATTCGGCACATGTCGAAGTCACGCATGTAGCCGCGGCGGCGAGCGCAAAGCTTGCAACGGCGGACGACACGCGATTTAAACTTTGGTTTGCGCACTGAACGCAAAATCAATGATTTTCGTGCCACGTATGTTGGTTAGGTGATGAAACCGTATCACCTAGAATTGGTGACGTGTTTCCTTATAAATCCGGCTCGTATTGGCTGCCGCCAAAACTCGCCTTCAACGACTGGGTTTTCTAGTTAGAATCTCCAAGTTCGTCGTGCCCGCTACAATACCAGAAAGCCCAAAAATAGCAATCTATAGCTATACCAAAGGCTACAAAAACTTGACAATACACTAAAAATGGTATATACATGTGGGTAGCGAACCGTCATATCTTAGTAGGTATTTCGGCTGTTCGTTGACAACGAAATATCATTCTAAAACAATCAACCTAGAGAAAGGACAATGACATGCCTGAAGAGTTCTCTTTAGACGGTAAAACCCTTGAACAAGAGGCTTCAAAAGCCCTGTCTCGGGCCGAAAACCGCCTAAACATTAAAGACCCCTTCGTCGAACTTGAGACGCGCCTTGATCGAGCCCTGGAAGAAAGCGGCAAGATCACGGCCAAGGATATTCCTGTTCGCGACATTCGTCGCACCATCGAAGAAGTCATGGCTGACGAAATTCAGGATTCAAAAGACCTGGCTGACCTGGCCGTTGCTCTACACGAGCTCGCAAAGCAGCAAGGATCGGATATTGCGAACCTGGAAACTATGCATCCTGACGCACGGAAGATAATTGACGACGCCGACGTGGAAGGCAAAAATGCCCAAACTGCGGTCACCGCTGCCACCGCCGACCTTAAGGTCGCCGAGTCAAAGCAAGGTCGTTTCCTTTTCTTTGCGTGGGGCAAGGGTGCAGTTGACGAAGCGGCGGGTGCTCTGTCTGCGGCAAAAAATAAACTGGCATCTGCAGAACAAGCGATAAAAGACGCTCCGGCGAAAGCCGATCGGCGGCAGCGCGAAATTCTGCAAAACGCCACCATGGAGGAGTCGAGCACTGCCATTCGAGCTATGCATGAACGAGCAAACACTGTTCTGCGTGAACGAGTCGAAATGGCTACCAAATCGCTCGAACGTCGAAAGACCGTCTTGGCTGCAACTTCAAAGCGTCACAAGATGGCTGTCGACGAGCACGCGCAGGCACAAATCGACTTCCAGAAGCAGGAAGCCCAAGTTACTCGCCTTCAAGCACAGATGGACGAGGGTGCGCTCGAGCGGAATACTCCGGCGTACACTGAACTCCAACAGCAAATCGACGACGCTCGAGAGAAAAAGGGTCAACTCAAAGCCAAAATGGACGCGGCGATGGGTGAGGCCCAAGAGCTCGAAGAAAAAATGCAGACGCTCATCATGCAGCGCGATGGTCTCACGACCCTCCGCGGCAACTATGAGCGGTCGGTGCGTATCGGCACAGCGGCGGCGAAACTCAACCGAGAAATCACCGCCATTCGTGTCGAACTGATTAAAGGTCTTTCTGACCTCAACGTACAGAACGAACTTAACTCAGTGTCTCGACAGGACAGCATCGATGCTGCCCGAGGAGCAGCCGACGTGTATAACGCCGTTGAGCGAGCTCGTATTACGTACGGAAAACAACATCCGGCCGTGATGCGCGCACAAAGAGAGATCGCGTTGAAGCTCGACAGCGAACTTCGCTACATCGAACAAGAAGACGCGCAGATGATCAAAGACTGGCGAGATCGCTTTTTTGCAAAAAGCGGCGGCTCACCAACAGACGGCTCTGGCTCATCGGCTTCGATCAAAGAGTTTTCGCTCTAATTCGAGGCCACCCTGGGGGTCATTGCATTGCGATGACCCCCATTTTTGAGCTTGCAACAACTTCGAAAGGAGATCGACCATGTCAGATGTATCCGACACTGGATCGACGTACAACGAGTACTTTAAGACATTTTCGACAATTTCAACGCTTCTTCCGAAGCTGGCGGATCTCTTGATCCCCGGTCATCCGGAGCGAACGATGATAGAAAATGCTCTTAAGAACACCGCAGCGCGACTAGCCTACACGGGCGCAGCGTTGCACCTGAAGTATGCGTTTACCCACGCCTCACTTACCGGTGAAGCACTCAGTATTGGGTTAAATGGATTTCCCAACCATTCAGAGATTGAAGGAACAATGATCGATCTAATCAGTCGCGATGAACACCAACGTCAGTTGGTAGATTCGCGAATTCACAAGCAAGTTTGGCTGGACCAAGCGCTTAAAACGGGCGGCGACGACTCCGATTTACTGTGGCGAATTGGCGAGCGACGCTATCTTGATCTTTTGGATCAACGTTACATGACTCTACCAGTCGTGAACGGTGAGCTTCGTCATCACGACGTCGCACCACGCGATAAGAAACACCACGAACGCAGGTATACGTTCTGGTGGTCGTGTTACTCATCAAACGACCATTGCCCGGCAGTGTACATCCTTGAGTTTACTCAAGATGTACACGAGGCAATTGACCCAATGCATGAAAAAGGCCCGGCGTTCGCCGCTTTATTGCAAGTGATACGTCGGGTCGGCCATCGCACACCTTCGGTGAGCCTGGTGGCGCACGACATCGATCGGTCGCTTCCCTACATTCACCCCAAACGGTTAACGAAGATTATGCTCGATCGTTTGTTCACGAAGCGTCTCATTCGACTAAATGAGTCACCTACTCCAGAAGAGTTGGCGGCTAACTTTTTCTTCTCCGAACTCGCTGAAGATGGGGATGTGGTGTTGCGGTTTTCCTTTGACGAAGTTCAGTCAAAAAAAACCGTGGGGCCAGGCATACCCTTACTAGGAAAAAAACAACGATACGAGCTCTTCGACCTTACCAGCAATGACGAGCGCGCCATCGAGCGAGGAGCAACATACAGCCAAGGCTTTATGCTACTGCCTCATCGATTGGCACAAATTGCTCACTCTGAAAAAGGAGAACGCGTTCAAGCACTTCTTTCAACCCCTGATCGCAAGATCACTTATACCAACGGAGGTTACGTTAATGCAATCTAACGAAGCGCCGCTGCAGGTCACCCGTAGTGACCTGCAGCGATACGGACGCACCGCCCTTGATCTACTTGAAAATGTTGATCAAGTGGTGCAGCATCGTACTGCCGACCGCGGTTACGCGGCCGGCAGTACCAGAGACATTACTGCTACCAAAAAGGCACTCGATGTTGCCCGAACATTCGGGCCGATTGAGTCCAAATTGCTAGCGGACAAGGTCAATCACACGCTCCACATCGTGAAGCAGGGTGTTGAACTTGGGACTCACATCGCGGAACTCTACAAAAACGCTTCCGGTCTCGAGATCTTAAACAATCAACAGACAAGAAGTGGCGGGTTCAGCAGCGAAGCTGAGCGCGTAGAATTCTACAAGAAAAACCAGACGATGGCGCATGTCACTCGTTTTGTGGCAGCATACTACATCCTATGGGAACTATCGACGTATCACACCGACGCCGTTAACAGCGTGTCGGTACCTGATTTCGATATGCCTCGTTTGGACTACAGTAACCGAGCTGGTTCACTCCGCTCGCTTATCTACTTTTACGTTGAATCACTCGAACGATTAACGGAAAAAACTCCGGAAGCATTTGTGAAACTCACGCGGGTGTACTTTGAGAAAGTTCTCGAAGACATCAAGAGCGTGCAGAGCACGATCATGTTTGCGGAACCGTTTACCGAGCGTTCATACCAACTAGAAGGCAGTGAGTTCACTATTCACGGCTTCACCGCGGAAACGCGGGACGAAAGCGCGAAGGTGGAGTTTACTCGCACTTCATTCGACACCATCGTCGGAAACCGCGAAGCGAAACACGAAGCCCGTCGGATGGTGTTTCGAGTGTGTTGTTACGATCCGATTATGCAGCGGAATCCGTTCCGTGAACTAACTGGGTCGTTTCAAAACGTTCGTCTCGGCCACGGCGTGCCCGGAACTGGTAAGTCGTTGCAAATTGCGGCGACCGCTACCTTGTTCCATGACATCTGTACCATGATTGGCATACCTTTTGACTATCATCCGCTTGGCGGTACGGTCATCTCGACCTACCAAGGTGGATCAGCCGAACGGATGCACGCCTGGTTCAGAAAATTCAATGATCCAAAACGGATCGTGTATGGTGCGATTGACGATGCCGAGCAAGTACTCCAAGACCGAACTATGCAGCAGGGGGTATCGGCCGGCGTTCGTGAAGTCATCAGCCAGTTCTTAACCGGCACCGAAGGGGCTGGTGCGGTGTATATACAGCGGGGGTCATCAGTCATTGAGACCTTCACCAACTTACCGGAACAGATTGATCCAGCCGTACTTTCAAGGCACCAAGCTCGCTTTCCCATTAACGGAGCGCGGCGCTGGGAAGACTTCCTCGACCAAGATCGCTTGTGGTGGAAGCATTTTCGGGACGCTGTGCCAGAATTTACTGCCAACATGACTGATCCAACAGACTACGAATACATGTCGCTGCAAGCTGAGCTGGTCAGTCTGTCACAAAGTCTCGAACATTACGATGCTCCCAAGCATTCGACAATGCGAGATATTTTTGACCGAGTTCTGAAACAGCATGCCGTGACTGAGTTTAAGTTTTTCGCGGTATTGGCGGCATCGGTACAGAAAGAATTTGACGGCTTCTCGTCCCGAGAAGTTCGCAACATTCAATCAGCTGTGTCAGCCCGAATGGTGGATTTCGATCCGCCTGACGAATGGATGGAAAAGCCAGAAGTGTTTTTCCGCCGTGACTACGAGCAAAAACGTGCGATGCTTAAAGACCTTATGCACCAGAACATGGGCACCCTCAAGATGCAGGACGTCTGGGTGCAAGAGACGTCTCGTTACCTTGACGCTTTTGCCACCATTGCTGAAAAGCAGTTTCGGCGAGAGGTCGAGGCGGAGAAAAAAAGAATTCGTGTGCAGTTAAAAGCGCATACGGAACTGAAGCAAGAAAAGACTGAGCTCTGAAAATCTGAGTCGGGTGGCTAATGGCCACCCGACTTACCACCCACAACCCCTTAACTCGGAGATGAACAATGAGGGAGCTTACAAGAACGGCGCTGGTTGGCGGTGGACTCATTCTCATCGACCGACCAGAAACAATCAAACGATATCGTGTATGCATGGAACAGCTCGGTTTAACACCGACAACGCTCGACCATTTCCACATCGATGGGATTGGTTGGTCGCCGGAAATTGCCGATGAGTTTCAAAATCGCTATTATCTTTCGCACGGTTTAGCAAATCCGCGCGGAATAATCGTCACTATCAACCAAGAGAACCAGCCAATTTACATGCCGGCCCACTCGTTTGATCGATTGATGATGCAGCGATACTTTGAGAAAAATCGGGAAGCAATTGCCAACCTGACAGCAGAAACCGGCATTGCACTTGAAATTGATCAACGTGTCACGTGGTATCGGAAACTGACACACGTCGAAAGTCTTCGGACTATTAAGATAGTGTCGCATGCTGGAACACTAGCTGATAAAGCAATTCAACAAAAGCAACTCGTCGGTGAATTCATGCGTGAAGATACAGACGCTTGGATGGACACGGGACTACGAAAAAAGATAATAAAAGACCTCAACGAAAATGGAAAATTATACGATCGCCAGCTGGTGATCGACGACTTTACATTTTCTGAGTTCGACGACTTCTATACCGCCGCGCTCGGAGGGGTTTACGTCTTTAGGCACCAACGACAGCGGGCACTCATCGTTGTTGAAAACGAAAAGTTGGTAGATAAGGCCGGTGCAGAATTGGTACCCTATACAACACATGTGCGCGACCCAAACGTTGTGTCACGTATTCGTGAAAGCGGTGTCGCCGACATTGACGTGCGTTGGTACCAAACACACCCGCACGTTCTGCAAGAACGTCTAGCCACACTTGGTCTCTTCATCTTGTCAACGGTCGACCCTGAAATACCGGTCGACACAATGACCGACGGACATGCTAAAGGTGCTTTGAGTCGGTGTAAACATCCATTCGTGGACGTGTACGCTGAACTCGAAGAATTTGCTGTCAAGATTACCGAAGATCAAGTTTTGCCGACAGTTTCATCGGAAGTGCAAGCATGCTTGCTACATCCAGTGAACACTTCTACCCGACATGAAGAAAACTTAGTGTGGCGATTAATTTGTCACGTGCAAGCGTGGCCAGTTGACGTCATGCGTCTCTACGCGGTTGATAAGAATCTTTTTCTTGACCGCTACCAAACCTGGAGTAAGCCAATGCGAGCAGTCGCTCGTAAGCAAATCGTCGGTTACAACTCAGATAAAACCTACACCGAAAGGAAGTAAACATGGAGATAAGTTTCTCAAAGGCCCTTGGCTTGCTCATTATGTTCCTTTTGTTAGGAATTATTTGGGCAATGGCGGACACCAAATTTGGCGTCCCTACGCGTCGCTGGCTGCATCGAATGACTCACAAAGACCCGTTACCACTAAGTGATCGACGAGGTTTTATTGTGGGACAACCAGCTCGACGCAAGCTATGGTTTGCGTCGATTATCTCGTTTGTTCAGAGCGCGTACGTAGTTTGGCGGGCAGAAGAAGTTGATTTCACTGTCGAGATAATCATGTGGGCACTTGAAGCGGGTTTTATGGTCGCTGGATTCTATCTAGTCACGCCATTTATCCGTCTCGGTGACTTCCTTCTCGACAAGGTTGCGACTCGACTCGACAAAGTCGAGAGTAAGGAAATTACCCTCAAGCAGCTAGCTGGCGAAATGGCTGGTCAAGTTGCGAGAGGAGCTGCTAATGCGGCCGGTGCCGTCGCCAAAGACGTTACGGAAAAAATCGGTGACGCCGTTGGGGAAAAGTTGCGTGACGCTCGCGAAGCGCTTACCAGCTCACCCCCTGAACCTGTCGTCAACAAGCCGCTAGAGACACTTACTCCGTCGGCGACTTCGGAGGAGTCAGCACCAGAACAGCCGCAAAAAGATCCTCGAGCAGTGCTTGAGCGATTTACTGGAGGAAATCGACATGAGTAAAACTGAAAAACCGATTGCTCCTGTTGTCGCCAAAAAGGCAAGCAAGGAACGCTCGCCGGTGGGATGGTTCATTCACCACACACTGGTAAGTATTAAATCGGTTTTCAAGAAGCATCCACGGCTGACGAAGACTATGCTCATCGTAGTGCCGCTTGTCTTGCTGCATATACGATGGGCATATCAACCATTCATCCATGGCGTTCGGATTTATTTCGGCGCCATCCTAACCGTGATGGTGCTGACCGGCATCACTTGGTTTACGACCCGGAAACAGACAATTCGTGTTCGTGGTACTGCCACATTCGTTTGTCTGCTTTTGACTTCGGTGGCACTAGCAAGACTAGAGCCAGTCAACCGGTACATTGCATCTTTTCAACAGTATCAAACACTTGAGATTGTTGATCTGCGATTACTTCCAACAACTGCGAACGAGCGAGTACTGCCACTTAACGCCGTACACTCACTCATTCGTGAACGAATGGACGAAAGTCAATTACGACCGACGGTTCCTGACTTGGTACATACCAAACACGGAGACGTCTGGACAATAGCGGTACAGCCGGCACGGTTCGTTGGCCGTATGACTGGATCCGTCGGAGAAATCATGAGTATACCGGCTACATCGCCGTCTCCTGACTTCTCACGAACTAATCCAATCCGAGTGCGGTTTCGCACTGGCGAAGAGATGTTGTTCTCCAACAATCTTCACTCGTGCACTCTGCGTTCGTTTGGCCCTTGGCGATTTTTAAACCATGAGCCCAGCAACATTCTGTACATGCAGGATGACACCGGCGAATGGATACAGGTCGTCTCACTCATTAAATGGAGCGGTTTATTTTTTCCTCGACCGGAGTTTGGTGGTGTCCAAATTGTGCGTCAAGAAGGTAAGCGGCCCCACTGGACAGAACTGTTGCGTCCATTAATTGGGTGTGGGGAATACGTCTCTCCCCGCAACGTTTCGAAACACACCTTTCTGCGCGGCCAAAATCTGGTCGCACCACAGGTAACCCGTTTCGTTGCGGAAAGCTTTCGCTTCCAAGAAGGCTTCACTGGACCACTCCCTGGCGTGCATAGTGGAGATGTGCGCATTCCTAATTTGCCTGACGACGTCAACCCTCAACCATTCACTTTGCACTTCAAAATGCCTGGTGAAAAAATAGGGGCTCTCTATGCTTACTTTGCGCTTGAACCATTTGATCCGGAGAAACAAGGTCTCGCGACCAGTTTATTCATTCCGGCTGACGGTTCGAGGCTGATATACCAATACCAACATTCGACTCGGGGCACGAAGTTAATTGGCGTAAGTACAGTCGGACCAAAAGTAGAAGAGTCGAAGAAAAATTACGACTGGACTCGCTTCCGACCAGTCGAACACCGTCCCTTCATTCGTAAATTTTCGAATCGAAAGGGTGAAGTGACGGAGCGACTTTTCTGGATGACAACCGTCGTAGCCGTCAAACAGACCGAGTCAGAGGTCGGGGCGATGGAATTTATCACTGGCGCTACACCAGAAATTGCTATCACCGACGCTCGTACTGGAGTGGTTGTCTGGGTAGATCCCTTGCAATCAAAAGCCTGGCCGACTGAGCTACAGTCAAGACTGGGTAACACCTGGGAATGATATTTCGTTTTAACAACTTTGTTCTTAACTCACGGCTCGCCTACCAGGCGAGCCGTTTTTCTATATTGTGCAAAACTTGCTTTTATTCTAAAAACTTGTTTACTGGTACGGAAGTGATCTTTACAAAGGAGCGTGCATGATCGCGATCTATCCTCTGTTACGGGCCGGTGCAATGTTTGTTGGCGCTTTAGCGTTACAGTCTATGGTCGAGCGTCTTATGAAGAATAAGCTTGATCTCAAGAAAACACTTACTGAACTCGGCACTGACCTTAAACATCTGCAAGATCGATTCGGGTTTTCAGAAAACAGTTTTACAGTCGCCGCCTGGAAATTAGCGCATGGTGAATTTGTCGACTTGCCAAACCTGATTAAGTTGATCAAAGAAATTAAAGCGGCCTATGCGACGCTGCCGTCTCAAGCACAGAAAACGGTAGCGAATGTTTTTAATCTTGATGACTACTTAAACAACGTCTTGCGAGAAACTGCTGACTCCGAAGGAGTGCGAATCCTCGGCGAAAAAGTATTTGACGGACGCACTATCGAAGACCACCTGCGCCGACAGTACTTAGGGTTGTTTCTTATTGGTCGAGCCGGCTCAGTACTCGAACCAGACGAACGTACAGCTGTGACGAACAATTTGCTGGTGTTTCACCGACAAATTGGCCGGGAGGCGGACAAGCAGTTAATTAGCTGGTATACCGACCCGGGAAGCGACAAACCTCCCGCTTTAGCCGGAAGGTTGGCTGGCTGTCCAGAAGTCGAAGCACTCGGCGTTGACCAAAAGTTCATTGCCTATGCACTTGGACAGCCGGTCGTCGTCAGTTTCGAAAACCTGCTCCAAGACCTAGAGAAGCTCAAGTTCTAACACCATTTGAGTTTATGATATCTCGCGCGTAGCCACAGCTGCGCGCGTTTTCTTTTACACAAAACCAGCGACACATGTCGCTGGTTTTGTGGTGACTTTTGTTCTGAAGTCTGAGAACCAACTATTCAGTTGGTTTCTGCAGCGGCAGGGTCAAGTTTCTAAATTCGCTACGCTCATTAAGAACTTCCTTCTTACAGAAGCGGTATACCTTTTGGGTATTTTTCATTCTTCAAAATATCTCAAAAGGTCTTGCGAAAGTATCCAACACTTTCTCACCCGAGCTCGTCTGTTTTTTGCTCTATGGAAATGAGCAAAAAACATGACTCCGCCTCTTGCCTCTACCCGAAAGCACAACAGTGTGCTTTCTAAAAAGCTATTCAGCTTTTTGTAGCGGCAAGCCAATGTGGCGGAGAATGGCTTCTGATTCAGTCTTGTTTTTGGCGGTCGTCACGATAGTGATCGACATGCCAAACACGTCTTTAATTTCTTCGTCAGCCGTTTCTGGGAAAATGGTATGTTCCTTGATGCCCATGGTGTAATTGCCCATCTCGTCGATTGACGAAAGTTTGAGCCCGCGGAAGTCGCGAGTTTGCGGCAAGGCGAGGTGAATGAGCTTATCCAAGAAATGCTGCATACGAGCGCCGCGGAGGGTCACCTGGTAGCCCACGATGTCGCCTTGACGAAGCTTGAACGAAGCAATTGATTGCTTGGCTGGACGCGGTGCCGGCTTTTGGCCGGTGATGCGCGCTAGACGATCTTGGATCAGTGCCAACTTGGCTTTGTCTTCGACGCGGCCAACGCCGACCGATACGATTATTTTCTCAACCTTTGGTACTTGGTTGACGTTTGTATACGCAAAAGTGCCTTTGAGTGCGTCAAATGCTTTTTGCATGCGAGTCTGTACTGTTTCCATACTCTTTATCTAACGATTAAATTTTCTTACCGCTTACTTTTGAAATGCGGACCTTCTTGCGCTTCTCACCTTCCCCTTCGAAGATGTAGGAAGCGCGTACGGTGACATCACCTTCGATGAGCGACACGTTGGATGCATCTATCGGCATGCTCTTCTCAATGATTTGTCCTTGCGAGCGGGCGCGGGTGTTCTTCTGGTGTCGTTTGACCACGTTGACGCCTTCGATGAGCACTTGGTTGTGCTGGGGAAAAACTGTCAGCACGGTGCCGGTCTTGCCTTTGTCTTTGCCCGTCGTTACCTTGACGGTGTCTCCTTTTCTGATTTTCATAGGAATTTTGTAGTTACAATGCCACGCTAGACTATCTCTGGCGCGAGGGAAACTATCTTCTGGTACCCTGCATCAGAGAGTTCGCGTGGCACCGGACCAAACACGCGGTTGGCTTTTGGTTCTTTCTTTTCCTTGTCGACCAACACCACTGCATTATCGTCAAAACGAATGTAGGAACCGTCGGCGCGGCGAAACGCCTTGCGTTGTCGCACGACCACACCGTATACCACGTCCTTTTTCTTGACTAATTTGCGTGGCTCGGCTGTCTGGATAGATAGCACGACCATTTCGCCGAGTTCAGCGTAGCGCTTTTTTGAACCGCCGAGCACCTTAAACACGCGGCCGATCTTGCCGCCTGAGTTGTCGGTGATTTTTACGATTGATTGAGGTTGAATCATACTACTTGCTAGTTAGGAGCATAAAGCTCTTGCGCTTTGAAATCGGGCGGGTTTCTTTGATGTCGACCACATCACCGATTTGGGCAGTATTTCCCACGTCATGCACGAGATACTTCTTCGTGCGGCGAAGGAACTTCTTGTATTTTGGGTGTTTGACATATCGCTCGACCGCTACCGTGATTGTATCTTTCATTTTTGAGGCAATCACCTTTCCGCGGAACACGCGACCGTTGCTTGTATATTCGGTACTCATACGCTATTTGGTATCAGGATTATGACGGCGAGCTGATAATTCACCGAGCACACGAGCAATCGTTTGCTTGGCCTGACGGATAGCGCCGGCCTTGCGACTGAAACGATCTTTAAATCGTTCTTGCCGCACGTCTTTGCGCGCTTCACTCACCATTTCGGCGAGCTCTTTATCAGACTTTTTGCGAATGTCTTGCATATTTGTCATAGAGAAACGATTACACTCGTGTGTCTTCACGACGCACGAACTTTCCTTTTACTGGTAATTTGGCGGTGGCCTTACGAAACGCTTCGCGAGCGATATCTTCGGGAACGCCGTCGATCTCAAAGAGAATCCGGCCCGGACGTACCTCAAAGACGAAGTGGTCAGGATCGCCCTTGCCCTTCCCCATCGGTAACTCAGCGGCTTTCTTAGTGATCGGTCGATCGGGGAAAATGCGAATCCACACCTTGCCCGTCTTTCCGAGCGTGCGGGAGATGACGCGGCGAGCGGCTTCGATTTGGTTTGATTTCACCCGTGAGGCTGAGGTGGCCTTAAGGCCGTACTCGCCGTAGGACACGGTAATACCCCGCGTATCTGGACGATTGCGGCGCTCTTCGCTAATGCGATTGGTTTGCCACTTTCGGTGTTTTACTTTTTTTGGAAATAACATACGCGATTATTTAGTGGTCTTTGGAGTTCGAGGAGCACGAGCAGTGTGCGGCGTTTGCTCTTGTCGAGGAGCGCGAGTGGAACGCGGTGCTTGTTCTTGCTGGCCGGCTTTGCGGTCGGTAAAGACTTCGCCGCGGTAGATCCATACCTTAATACCAATCACACCGTACGGCAGGTTGGCTTCCACACGCGCAAAGTCGATGTCAGCGCGCAGGGTCTGGAGTGGAATACGCCCTTTCTTCAGCTCTTCAGTGCGAGCCATATCAGCGCCGCCAAGACGGCCAGCCATGATGATGCGGACACCTTGCACGTCGCGGTTGGCCATGACCTTTTCGACTGTCTGCTTCATGACGCGGCGGAAGGTGAGACGCTTCTCAAGACCTTCGGCGACCATCTGGCCGACGATCCGGGCGCTTGATTCTGGCGAACGAATCTCCTCAATATCAAGCTTGACTTCAGGCTTGCCGCTCATTTTTTGTTTGCGGAGGAAGAGACTCATCTCCTTCTTGAGGTTGGTGATACCTTCACCGCTCCGACCGATGATAAGACCGGGGCGTGAGGTTTTGATAATGATGCGGATATCTTTTTGGCTGCGCTCGATTTCAATCGCGTCAACAGACATGCCTTTGAGGCGAGTTTTGAGGAATTTGCGAATGGCGGCATCGACGCGCAGGTACTCACGGAATTTTTTGGGATCGGTCGTAATCCAGCGGCTTTTCCAGTCGCGGTTGACGCCGATACGTTGGACATATGGATGTGCTACGTGTGTCATAATTATTTCTCGCCAAGCTCAACTAAGATATGGCTGTTACGCTTGTTAATACGTGAGGCAGAACCGCGGGCGCGAGGCATAGAGCGCTTCATGACATCGCCCTTATTGACGGCCACGTGCTTGATGAAGAGTTTTTCTACATCTTTGCCTTGCCCTTTGGCATTCGCAACGGCTGATTGAATGAGTTTGGCAAACGGTCCGGAGGCGCGTTTATCGATAAATTGCAAAGTCGAGAGTGCGTCAGAGACTTTCTTGCCGCGCACCACGTCAGCCAGCAAACGGACTTTGCGTGGTGATTGGCGATAATTTTTTAGAATTGCTTTCATACGGGGACATTACACAGCCTTCGCAGCTTTCGCGGCGGCAATTTCAGCTTCCTTCTTCTTCACTTCAAGTTCTTTTTGCATCTTACCTCCGTGGCGATGGAATTTCTTGGTTGGTGAAAATTCACCAAACTTGTGGCCGACCATTTCTTCGGCAACGAGCACGTCAACATGGCTCTTGCCATTGTGCACGCCGAAGGTGAAGCCGACCATTTCTGGTGAAATGACCGAGCGGCGCGACCAGGTCTTGACGACGCCACCCTCTCCGGGTTTTTTTCCGGCGATTTTTTTGAGAAGTTTCTCGTCTACGTAGGGTCCTTTATAGAGTGATCGTGACATATTCAAATGGTACTGCTGGCGAAATTCTTTGTCGCTACGGAATTTTTCTCGGTCATCGTAGAAGGACTACGTCTCCCTCGAAAAATTCCTAAGCTTCGCGAATTTCACTCAGCACTACCCTTTTCATTTAGTTGGTAATACCGCGTATAGCGGTAATTTTTGGTAAAAACCAAAAATTACCGCTTCAGTGGCGGTCGAGTGGGAATCCCTGGTAAAGACAGGTAACGGCCGGCCTTAAGAGGGACTCCCATTCCATTATTTTGTTGATTTTGTCGTTCACGAGACGAGCTGGTGAACAACGTGCGACAAAGGTTGGAACGGGGAAAGAGTACCTAAAATGGCAAATAAAGTCAACTATTTGGAAGGTGGGCGGCACCCAAAAAATGGGTGCCGCCCGCTTGACAAAATCCTAGAAAGTGATTGTATTGTTGCAGTTAAACTCCGTACCTTGAAAGGAATAACCACATGGGTACCGAAGAGAGCGGTGAAGCTCTTGTGTGTGAAAAGATGACTGAGGAGGAGTTTTTTCTCGCACTCAAGCAAGGTCGAACTAACTTCAATAAGGTTATCTTTACCACTGACATTAGAGTAACCAATCACGAATTTTCAGAAGATATCTCCTTTAGAGAAGCCATTTTTGAAAAGAGTGCCAATTTTATTTGCAGTCAATTCCACGAATTTACCCACTTCGATGGTGCTGTTTTTAAAAGTGACGCCTCATTCCATAACACGGAATTCTCCGGTCTAGTGACCTTCGTCGAAGTTACCTTCAGAGGGGTTGCTGACTTTGAAAGTACCCTCTTTAAAGGACACGTGGATTTGTGTGACGTAATGGGTAATGCGTCATGGATTTTTGTTTACGCCTGGTTCAGAAATAGTGTCACTACTTCTGACCCAGTTCTGGCTCAGCAACTTCTGCTTCACAAGAATGGTATTTTCGTCTCAACTTCGACAGCCAGAAGAATGCTCGGTCTTTCGCGTGAAGATGTCCAAGCTATGATCGACAAATCGAGTCCGCTTGGACCGGGCATGCAGACGTGATCTTTAGTCCCAGGCCGGACGCGCAACGCGCGTCCGGCCTTTCTTTTGTGCTATGCTCTCAAATATGGCAAAGCCCCGCGGTCGCGAACATTCTTCTCTCACAGAAACAGCCGCTATTGTGGTCGCAGAACTTAAGAAAATTCCAGGTATCAAAATGATCGCGCCGGGCGAAATCCGGCCAAACCGCACTGGTAGCGGGACAAGATTTGTGACGGCAGTGCATACGAAAGCTGGCTTTGAGCTACTAGTGAGCGGCCAGAGTAGTCAGAGAGTAGCCGTACACACAAACAGCAATCCCCGCACTGTTTTTGCCGCGCTCAAAGCCAGCAAGCAACTTCGTGACTGGGTATTTAAGGAGCGTGAGCGAAAGCCAGGAGTGTGAGAAAATAGGCGTATCGAATTTATACAACGCAAAAAGCGGCGCGGCCTCTAGGCCGCGCCGCTTTTTTATTTCCTAAATCTCGTCGAGCGCTTCGTCGATGAGGTCTTCCGCTTCCTCGACCAGATCAAGCACTTCGTCGTAGTCTTCATCGTCAAAGGCGTCTTCCGCGTCGTCAAGTAGGTCTTTCGCTTCGTCTAAGAGGTCAAGTGCGTCCTCGACGTCGTCGCCATCATCTTCCGCCTCTTCAATCTCATCCTTGGCGTCGTCGTACGCATTTTGCGCATCATCGAGCGCATCCTCCGCATCGGATTCGTCGTCACTATCACCAATTGCATCAAGCGCGTCGTCGATTAAGTCTTCCGCTTCTTCTGCGAGATCAATCGCTTCGTCGTAGTCTTCATCGTCAAAGGCGTCTTCTGCATCATTCAGGGTGTTTTCGGCGTCGTCGAGGTAGTCTTCAGCGTCGTCGGTATCTTTATCATCATCTTTCGCGTCCTCTATCTCTTCCTCGGCATCCTTGAGTGCGTCATTCACCTCATCAAGAAGCTCTTCAGCGTCGTCTTCTTCCGTTTCTCCACCCGCATCGGAAAAGGCATCTTCGGCGGCGTCAAAGGCGTCATCCGCTTGGCCGAGCCCGTCCTCCCAGTCTTCGTCAAAGTACGATCGGATGGCGGCAAAGAGTTCGTCGCGCGCATCGTTGAGATCATCTTCGAATCCATCAGTGCTCCTCCCTTCGTCTCGCGCGTCTTCTATCTCGTTTTCGGCGTCCTCAAATATGTCTATCGCATCAAGGATGGCTTGTTCCAATTCTGCCTGCAGTTTTGAAGGCTGGGAAGTTGAAATACCGGCCACCTGCGGAGTTGGCGACGGTGCCTGCACCACAACCGGAGTAGTGGTGACTGGCGGCCGCAAGAGGGCCACTTGGTCGATCAGATAGGCGGCTTGGGATTTTTGTCCAAAGATACCGCTCGCTGGAGTTATTTTTTTGGCTATTTGCCAACGAATCACCGCCTCTTTAGTCTTGTCACGGAAGAGTGAGGTTTCGTTGCTGGGCGAACCGGGACCGCTATCCGCGATGACAAACCCAGTCGCATTTAGGTAACGTTGAAGACAGCGCACGTCCTCTCCGTCAATACCGACTTCCAGCTGGCGGGTGAACGAGCATTCATTGGCCGCAAATGAAAAAGTCGGAACAAAGAAAAAACCAAATGTGAAAAAACTAAAGGTGATTAGATAGACGTGGAAGCGAATAGTACTCATGATGATAACGATTACATGCTGATATATAGGTAGTGTAACACAGCCAAAATCACGCACGAAAGTACGTGATTTTGGCTGTGTTCGCAACCTCTCCCGCTGTTTTGTGCGCTAGGAATTGCGCACTTCACAACGCTCCGGCTCGGATCGCGGTACACACCTGACGAAAGTCAGGTGCTCACACAAAAACACCCCGCAAGGGGGTGTTTTTGTGTTACCGCGATCCGCCCATCAGACGGCCGGGCTTGCGGCGTTCGACAATGAAGGGATTGGAATATTTCTTTGGTGATCGGGTCTTTTGACCTTTACCGGTCGGACGACCTTGCATCGTACGACTGCGGCGGTGACCGCGAGGACTACGGCCTTCACCACCTCCGTGCGGGTGGTCGACTGCGTTCCGCGCTGTACCACGAGTCTTCGGACGAAGTCCCATGTGGCGAGCACGTCCGGCCTTGCCGATTGCCACCAAACGATTTTCTTCGTTTGAAACAGAACCAATCGAAGCCCAGGCTGTTTTTATTACCTTGCGGATTTCGGTCGATGGCATTTTGAGCGTGGTGTAGTTCTCATCTTGAGCCACTACTTCCACGTAGTTGCCAGCCGAACGAGCGAGCTTGGCGCCAGCGCCGGGTTTGATCTCTACGTTGTAGACAAACATACCGACTGGAATGGCATGAAGCGGCAAACGATTGCCCACGGTAGGTTTGGCGGTCTCTGAGACGATAATCTCGGTACCCTTCTCAAGCTGTTGCGGCGCGAGAATGTAGCGGCGTTCACCGTCTGCATAGCAGACGAGTGCAATAAAGCCGGAACGGTTTGGATCGTACTCGATTGATTCGACTCTCGCCGGTACATCTTTTTTGTTGTAACGAAAATCAATCTCTCGGTAAGTACGCTTGTTGCCAGCGCCGCGGTAGAAGTTGGTCGTACGACCTTGGCTGTTGCGACCGCCGGTACTGCGTTTGCCCTTGGTGAGTGATTTATGCGGCTGACTTTGGGTAGTCGTCAGCTTTTTCTTGTACTCAATGACTGAACTATCACGACGTCCAGCAGAGGTTGGTCGATAAAATTTCATAATATGCTAGACGAGGTTAATGGTGTCACCTTTTTTAAGATACACGTACGCCTTTTTCATACCAGCCTCTTTCACAAAACGATTGGTAGAGCCTTTGAGGCGATGTGTCGGTCGTTTATTCACGATGTTGACCTTCATCGGCGTCACGTTGTAGAGCGCTTTGACTGCGTCAGCCACGACACCTTTTGTCGCATCCTTGCGAACCACAAAGGTGTACACGTTTTGCTCACTTTGCGCGACCGCCTTTTCAGTGATACGCGGGTGAACGATGACGGAGTCAAGATCGCGGACGGTCGGGAGCACGCGTGGTGCGTTCGTTCCCTTCTTGGCCACGACAGGCGCTGCTTTGGTTTCTTTCTTTTTTCCAAAAAGAGCCATATTACTTTGACTTAACTGGTGTGCCGACGCGTTTCTCGAAGATTTCAATTGACGCTTTCGGATCGGCCACTACCACATACTTATAAGTGAGGAGATCAACCGGGTTGATATCCTTGGCTTGCATCACTTCGATGTTGCCGAAGTTACGGAAGCTTTTTTCGGTCGCACTGTCTCGACCGCTAAGCACAATGACTGCTGAATTCTTGCGTTTCGTTGCGAGCGCGTCCTGACTAGCACCCTTCGCGATGGCGATCACGACTGCTTTCGCGTCCTTGGTTTTGGGCGCGCTGAGTTTCAGCGACTCAACGAACACCACTTCTTGATCAGCAAATTTCTTAGACAAGACCGTTGCGAGGGCTTTCGCTTTCACCTTCTTGTTGATCTTTACGCTGTAGTCGCGTTCGGTGCGCGGCCCGTGGGCCACACCGCCGCCCGCCCAGATAGGCGAACGAGTTGAACCATGTCTGGCTCGGCCGGTGCCCTTTTGTCGCCACGGCTTCTTGCCGCCGCCCCGTACTTCGCCACGAAACTTCGTGTGGGCGGTGTTGGCGCGCGCGTTTCTTTGCATGCCAATGACTACGTCGTGGATGAGATCTGCGTTCCAGGCTACACCGAAGACCGTCTCAGGAAGCGTCACGCTCCCCGCTTCTTTTCCTTCTTGGGAATATACTTTTGCATTCATATGAGTGTGGTTACTTCGCGCTGTAGACCTCGACTAATGTTCCTTTTCGACCGGGGATGGCGCCTGACACTATAAGGACGTTTTCGTCTTTATTGACCTGGAGGACCGTGAGATTTTTGACAGTAATAGTATCGCCACCCATGCGGCCAGCCATGCGCATATTTTTTGCGACACGGCCGCCGGCCCGGCCGCCGCCGCCGATAGATCCGGCTTCGCGTTCAGAGTGTTTCTGACCGTGGCTACGGCGTCCGCCCTCAAAGCCGTGACGTTTCACCACTCCTTGAAAACCTTTTCCTTTGGAAACGGCCGACACGGTGATGGTGTCGCCTGGAGTGAAGGCTGACACGTCCACTGCTGTGCCTTTCGCAAGATTTGCCACCACTGCTTCTTGCCCGCTGTCCGGACGAAATTCGCGAGCGATCGCCGCACTGCCAAACTGGCCTTTCTGAGCCTTTTTCAGGCGATGTTCCTTCTGCGTGCCAGAAGCCAGCAAGATAGCCGTATAGCCGTCTTTTTCTGGAGTTTTCACCTGTGAGACAACGGCCGGATCAACTTTGAGCACCGTCGCCGCGCGACAGGTGCCGGCTTCGTCGAACACTTGGGTCATGCCAGTTTTGGTTCCGACAATAAACTTCATGTGTGTGGATTAAATAATAAAATGTGGCTTTTTGACCCTTACAACAAATCGCGCGGTTTTGGCGCGAGCACAAGCTCGCCGCCAAAACCGCGCGATTTGTGCCCATTGGTCCCTAGCGTTAAAAACGCCTCGGTACATAGGTCTTTAAAAGCTCCCGGTAGTATACGGATTTATTAAAAATTAGCAAGACAACACAAAAGCCGAGCGGAGCTCGGCTTTGGGGGTGTTTGTACGTTTACATAATTTTATAGAACTTGACTTACGGCGGGTGCAATCTGTAAGTAGGCCAGCATACCAACGGTCGCTAGACTTAAACATTGCACCATCCAACTGTCTTCGCCCATAAACGTCAAACTATCTGGTGGAAGTTTATCCATAGATATTTTTTGTTAAAAAAGAACTAAAAGAACTATTCTCGCGTCACTCCTGTGCTTATGTTTCCAACTATAACTACAGGAATACAACAGAAAGGGGCGACCCTTTTAGGGTCGCCTCCTGTTGTCCCTGTATTATCGGGGCATAGTTTCTGAAAAACAAGGCGTCTGTGGGGATAACGAAAAGCCGCGCCCCAAAGGGGCGCGGCTTTTGTGTTGGCAACAAACCTAGGAATGATAAACAACAGCCTGGACTGCAATGGTTCTGCTCAAAAAATTGTTCTAGGAGTGAACAATTTTCTGAGGAAGTTCGCAATAGTCGCTTGCGCTCGTTTGCTCACTTCACATCATTTTCACGTCAATGTTAACTCCCGACGGAAGTGAGAGGTTCGTGAGGGCTTCGACTACTTTCGGACTCGGATTTAAGATGTCGATGACTCGCTTGTGAGTTCGCATCTCAAATTGTTCTCGCGCGTCCTTGTGCACGAACGTCGAACGATTGACGGTGTATTTTTTGATTTCCGTGGGAAGAGGAATCGGTCCAACTACCTTAGCGTCAAAACGCAAGGCGGTGTCAATAATTTGCTTCGTGCTGGCGTCGAGAATTTTATTCTCGTACGCGCGCACACGAATACGTAGCTTGTTAATTTCACCAGTGGTTTTTGCGGTGTGTGTTGCCATACAGATAATGCCCTAGTACAGAGGCGCTTACGCGATAATCTTGGTGACCACGCCAGCGCCAACGGTCTTACCTCCCTCACGGATGGCGAAGTTTTGCTGGGCTTCAAGTGCTACTGGAGCCACAAGCTTCACTTTGAAGGTGGCGGTATCGCCCGGCATAACCATTTCGGTGCCTTCAGCCAGGCTTACATCGCCGGTCACGTCGGTAGTGCGAACGTAAAATTGTGGCTTGTACCCAGAGAAGAATGGGGTGTGACGACCGCCTTCGTCCTTGGAAAGCACGTAGACTTCCGCTTCAAATTCGGTGTGCGGGGTCACTGAGCCCTTGGCCGCCAATACCTGACCGCGGTGAATATCTTCTTTCTTAGTACCGCGTAGCAAGATACCGGCGTTGTCGCCTGCTTGCGCTTGGTCGAGCTGTTTATTGAACATTTCAACACCGGTGACGGTAGTGAGGGCGGTTGGTTTGATACCAACAATTTCTACTTCTTCACCCACCTTCACCTTTCCGCGTTCAACACGGCCAGTCACGACGGTGCCGCGACCTTCAATTGAGAAGATGTCTTCAACCGGCATCAAGAATGGTTTATCGAGCTCGCGGACTGGTGTTGGGAAATAGTCATCCATAGCGGTGACGAGTTCGACGACTTTTTCTTGGTATTTTGCATCACCTTCAAGCGCCTTGAGACCAGACCCTTTGATGATTGGTGCGTTGGCGCCGTCATAGCCATTTTTGGTGAGAAGCTCTCGAAGCTCTTCTTCAACCAGCATGAGCATTTCTTCATCGTCCACCATGTCAACTTTGTTGAGGAAGACAATGATCTTTGGCACACCCACCTGCTTGGCCAGGAGCACGTGCTCACGAGTTTGCGGCATCGCACCATCGGTGGCCGCAACGACCAGCACCGCGCCGTCCATCTGGGCGGCTCCAGTGATCATGTTTTTAATGTAGTCAGCGTGACCAGGCGCATCAATGTGCGCGTAGTGACGCTTCGGAGTTTCGTATTCCGAGTGAGAGAGCGAAATAGTGATACCGCGGGCCTTTTCTTCTGGCGCCTTGTCGATATCATCAACGCCTTTTACGTTTGCTTTATAACCTTCACCACTTCGAGAATTCAAAGTGGAGAGAATAGCGGCGGTCAAGGTCGTCTTACCATGGTCGACGTGACCAATGGTACCGACGTTGATGTGCGGCTTTGAACGATCAAATGTTTCTGCCATGTTAAATACTTAAATTAGTATTGAAGTAATAAACCGCACACAATTGCTAAAAGCAGTGGCGAGTGTGCAAACAGTGCGGCGCGAGAACATCGCGCAGTGTTTGAACACTCAAACGTGTGAAAGAGCACTAATATTACGCTCCACGCACAGAACACCTGTGGCGGTGGCGCTATGGTACCAGAGTTGTTCTTTTTTGCAATATGTTGAGCCACAAAAGCGGCCCGCCCCCACCCCCCGCTACCAACTTCCCCACAATCAGCCTTGTTTTACTTTATACCCTTTCTCTCATTACGTCGCTCTTCCATAAGACGATTGAGTTCGCGATATTCCTGCTTGGACAAATCACCCCCTCCCCCATCTGCCTTGTCTCGTTTGTCTTTAAGAAACTGTATTCGTTCGTCACGCGCTTCTTCAGGTGACACCCTATCTTCTGGATTCTTCAAGATTCCACGCCGGCGCAGATCTTCGAACTTGGCCTGTAACTCTTCATACTCTTTGTCTAATTCCTCCCGTTTTTCTTGGATTTTTACAATAGATTTATCGGATTCTTCCAAGAGTTTGTCGGCTTCTTCTATTGCTTCTCCGATTATTCGATCTCGTCTTTGCCACTTGGATTCAAGTTTTTGGTTCGATGGGTTTATGCCGTGTGCAACCACGTTTTCTAACATAGTCTTAAACAGCAGAGCATGTGGACTATTTTGAAGGTCTGGATCGGCTTCAAATAAATTACTAAATTCGATCAAAGCCGCTTCGTGTGCTGCCTGCGACGGAATGGTCCTGTCTAGACGACCTTCATCGTAAGTCTGCGGTCGCTCTGTATCAAAAGTGGCTACATACGCTTTGAGAATGTATTTTACATCATGTTCTGCGGCTGCTGCAATCTGGTTTTTGTCTTCACCATCTTCGGTTCGCCACGCAGTACTCATAGCAATATCTTTTAAATCTGTAATCGCCTGAGAACGGCTCTGTTCAATAACTTCTTGTTTGTTCTCTACAGTCTCCTCGTAAGAATGTGGAGGTTGTTGTGCCTCCGCTTCGGGCGACATAGCAGAAGCCGAGCCAAGTGCCATAGCTGCACCCAGCATGTTCTTCCATCTGCCAGTTTTCCTTTCGTTATTATTTTTTGGTGCACCTTCCATGGTTTTTGTTTAAATAGACTATATAATACTTTTTATTATAGCAAAGCGGGGCGGCCCTTTGGGCCGCCCCGCTTTTTCAGAAAAGGTAAAGTCTTGCAAGGTGGGGCGAAGCTTACGCTTCTTCTTCCACATCTTTCACTCCGCGGGCTTTCTTGATTTCTGTTGCGACGTTATTTGGTACCACATCGTAGTGGTGGAATTCCATCATCATCGACGCGCGACCCTGCGTCATCGAGCGGAGCGTATTAGTGTAGCCAAACATTTCCGACAATGGCACCTTGGCGGTAATCACCTTCTTGTCGCCGATATCGTCCATACCCTCGACGTGGCCGCGCTTGCTGGAGATATTGCCGTTGATGTCACCCATGAACTCTTCCGGAGTGCGCACTTCAATCTTCATGATTGGTTCGAGCAAGACCGCGCCGGCTTTGGCCGCCGCCGCCTTAAAGGCGTGAATAGAGGCCAGCTTAAAGGCGATTTCAGACGAGTCGACATCGTGGTAACTACCATCAAAGAGTTCGACCGAAATGTCTTCCATCTTGTAGCCCGCCACAAATCCGCGTCCCATCGCCTCTTTGGCGCCCTTCATAACCGCTGGGATGTACTCACCAGGAATCGCGCCACCCTTGATGTTGTTGATGAATTCAAAGTGGTCTTCACGAGTGACGTTCTTCTTCACTGTTTCGTCTTCACCGAGCGGCTGCATCGGGCGGATCTTGATCTTCACGTGACCATACTGACCGCGGCCGCCTGACTGTTTGATGTATTTGTATTCGGCTTCAGCTTCGCGTTGGATAGTTTCGCGATAGGCCACTTGTGGCGCGCCGACGTTGGCTTCGACACCAAACTCCCGCTTCATGCGGTCGATAAGAATTTCAAGGTGGAGTTCGCCCATACCAGCAATAATCGTTTCCATGGTCTCGTCGTCGGTTGAAACTTTGAAAGTTGGATCTTCGTCTGCCAGTTTCTTGAGCGCGGTACCCATCTTTTCTTGGTCATTTTTTGTCTTTGGTTCAACCCGCATCGCGACAACTGGTTCCGGGAAGGTGATCTGTTCCAAAATAATCGGCTTGGCTTCATCACAGAGGGTGTGTGAGGTTTTCACGTCTTTCAGTCCGACGCCGGCGGCGATTTCGCCCGCGAACACTTCTTCGATTTCGGTTCGCTTGTCAGCCATGAGGCGGACGATGCGGCCGAGGCGCTCTTTCTCACCATTAGTAGAGTTGTAGATGTAGCTTCCGGATTTCACCGTGCCAGAATACACACGGAAGAAGGTCAGTTGGCCGACGAAGGGGTCGGTCTGGAGCTTGAAGGCGAGCGCCGCAAAGGGTTCGCTGTCAGCTGGCTTCCGTTCGACTTCCGAGTCGTCCTTAGGATTGATGCCTTTGACCGGTAGCAGGTCGGTTGGCGCGGGAAGGTAATCAACCACTGCGTCGAGCACGAGCTGTACGCCGACATTCTTGAGCGCCGAACCAGTGAGGACGGGAAAAATTTGGTTGGCAATCACTGCTTTGCGGAGCGTCATCATGAGCTCTTCGACAGTTGGCTCTTCACCAGCCAAAAAGCGTTCCATGAGTGCGTCATCGTGTTCAACCACGCGTTCGACTAGTTCGGCGCGATATTTCTTTGCCTCGTCAAGAAGTTCGGCTGGAATCTCCTGTTCAACGACCGTCATACCCATCTCACCGGTAAAAGTGTAGGCTTTCATTTTCATGAGGTCGACGACACCTTTAAAGTTGCCTTCACTTCCCCACGGGATCTGGAGGCGCACCGCTTTCTTGGAAAGACGGTTAAGGATGCTTTTGTACGATTTTTCAAAATCGGCGCCCATGCGATCCATTTTGTTGATGAAGCAAATTCTCGGGACACCGGCTTCGTCGGCATAACCCCAGTTGGTTTCCGACTGCGGTTCGACGCCGGCGACCGAGTCAAATACGACCACCGCGCCGTCTAAGACGCGCATTGAGCGCTTCACTTCGGCGGTAAAGTCGATGTGGCCGGGCGTGTCGATGATGTTGAAAGAGTACATCTGCGAGGTATCTTTTCGGTCAGCCACGTTAGTCTTTGACCAGTTACAAGAAATGGCAGCGGCAGTGATGGTGATGCCGCGTTCGCGTTCCTGCTCCATCCAGTCGGTCACGGTGGCGCCGTCGTGCACTTCGCCGATTTTGTGACTCACGCCGGTGTAGAAAAGCACGCGTTCAGACGTGGTAGTCTTGCCCGCGTCAACATGCGCGACAATACCGAAATTGCGGAGTCGTTCTAGTGGAAATGCTCGTGCCATAACAAATAATAAAAAGTTAACTAAACTAAAAAATAAACCTCCCGAGAGGATTAACGCCGCTACTATACGTCAAAGCCGCCAGAAACGCAAAGCGTTTCTGGCGGCACAAAGGTGTAGCCTCGCCTGGTGACACTCTCTGCAAAATATTGACTTTAATATAATTTAATGTTACTATCCCCTTTAGTTCTCGAGGCAATTCCGCCTCTTTATGAGGAAGAAATCTCATGAAAAAGATCTTTGTAGTCTTTGTTGTGTTCTTCATGCTGATGGCACCGTCGGCATTCGCCAATGGTATCGATTGCGCCAGTAAGCCGAATCGAACATGGGCTAAAGTTTGCTTTGAAGACAGTCTCACCCAATACAGGCAAATGCAGTTGCAGGTCGTGGGATTCGACGGGGAGGGTGATCACTTCTATTTCCAAATCGCCAAACCTGACGAAGATGGGGAAGTATACGGCCGACTCGTTCGACAGTGCGCCGACGGCTGGTACGTCTGGAACTCCTTCAACCTGAAGAATGATCCGAGGTTCAAAGAATGTGACGGGAGATACGAATCGATCTCATTCGACCAATTTCTCACTGGATTCACCGAATCGACCGCACAAAAAATTCGAGGGTTACGACTCCTCGCCGACCCGAATCACTCAAAAGATTAATGAGGTCACTCGCACCGACTAGCATCAGTGCAAAAACAAAAGACGGTCCGCTCTGGGGCCGTCTTTTTCCTGTCCAAGTTTTACCTTTTTACCACCCCAATTTTTTCATACCTTCAAAGACGCGCTTGAAACCAGCGATGTTGGCGCCGTTTACGTAGTCAACGTGTCCGTCGGCGGCTCGGCCGTTCTCAACACAGAGCGAATGAATGTGTTGCATGATTTTTTGTAGCTCAGTGTCCACCTGCTCGTATGTCCACGACAGGTGCTCCGCGTTCTGCACCATCTCAAGGCCAGACACACTTACCCCGCCAGCATTGGCCGCCTTGCTCGGCGCCAGCGGAATGCCTGCCTTACGCACGAGCGCGAGCGCCTCAAGCGTGAGTGGCATGTTGGCGCCTTCGACAATGAGCTTGGCCGATTTGACCATCACCTCGACGTCCGCTTTGCTCACTTCATTTTGTGTCGCACAGGGGAAATATGCATCCGCCGCGACGTGTTGCCAAGGCGTACCGTCGTGGTAGGTGGCGCCGGGAGTGGCAATATCTTTGAGTGCTTTTCCAGCATCCTTTTCACGTGCCAGCGTGTCGATGTCAGCCGGGGTGAAGCCGGTCTCTTTGAAGAGATAGCCGCCACGGTCGGAGAGTGTGAGGACAACAGCGCCCTTCTCTATGAGCTTGCGGGCGGTAAATTCTGCTACATTGCCCGAGCCAGATACCACCACCTTCATACCAGAGAGCGCAAGTGCGTGCTCTTTTGCCACCGCTTCAGCAAAATACACAATGCCATATCCGGTCGCTTCGGTACGGCCAAGTGAGCCGCCGATGAGTGGGTCCTTGCCGGTCAGTGCGCCGGCGTTTCCTCGTGCTAATTGTTTGTACATGCCAAACAGATAGCCGATCTCACGACCACCGACGCCAATGTCGCCAGCCGGCACATCGAGGTCTAAGCCAATATGACGATGGAGTTCAATCATAAATGCCCGCGCAAAACTGCGGATCTCGTTGTCACTCTTGCCCTTCGGATTAAAATCACTACCGCCTTTACCGCCACCGAGCGGGAGGCCAGTCAAGGCATTCTTGAAAATCTGCTCCAGTCCCAAAAATTTGAGCACGTCTTCGGTGACTGACGGATCAAACCGCAAGCCACCCTTGTATGGCCCAAGGACGGAGTTGTATTGGATGCGATAGCCGGTGTTGGTCTCTAGCACTCCTTGGTCATTCAACCAGTCCACTCGGAAGGTAATAATTCGTTCGGGAATGAGCATCCGGCGCACCAGTCGGTAGTCGGCTTCAGTCGCAGGGAGCGACTCTAAATACGGTGCAATACTTTCTAAAATCTCAGTGGCAGTTTGTATAAAAGTGGGTTGGTGGGAGTACTTTTGTCGTAGCTCCTCTAAAATATTGTGTATGCTCATAACGTAATTATACGCTCACCCCAAACTTTTATGACAAAAAGAAAACCCGTTCATTCCGGAATGAACGGGTTTTCTTTTTGTGATGAAACAATTACCAAGCGGCACCGTATAATTACGTTATGGAAACAAAACAATACGACGTGGTCGTCATCGGCGCCGGTTCGGGTGGTCTCACGGCGGCGGTCGGCTTCAGTCGAGTGGGAAAGAAAGTGTTGTTGGTGGAGCGAGAGCACATGGGTGGCGAGTGCACCAACTCCGGCTGTGTACCTAGTAAGGCGCTTTTGCATCACGCCAAGGAGTATTATCGAGCGACACAGGTGGCTGGGAAGAGCGTGGAAGGCGAGGCCTTCCGCGCTCGCGCGTTCACCTACGTCCGCGACATCGTCAACCACATACTGGCGGAAGAAACACCGGAAACTTTTCAAAAAATTGGCATTGACGTGGTCATGGGCGAAGCAGTATTTCATTCCAAGTGTTCCCTTACGGTCGGTGGCCTAGAATACCGCTACACCCACGCCGTCATCGCGACTGGCTCTTCTCCCCGCCTCATGTCTATTCCTGGACTCGACCAGGCTGACATACTCACTAATCAAAACATTTTTACCCTCTCCGAAGCGCCGGAGAAACTCCTCATCATTGGTGCCGGCCCGATTGGTCTCGAAATGGGCCAAGCCTTTGCCATGCTCGGAAGCCACGTCACCATCACCGCGATTGACACCGAATTCGGAAGACTGGAAGACGTGGCGATTCGCCCGGTACTCCGAAGTGCCTTTGAAAAACTAGGTGTACATATTGAACTAAATGCCTTTATCAATCGCATCGAGGGAAAAGAGGCCGTGTTTGATATAAAAAATGGAACGGACATAGTCGGCGAGAAACGTGTTTCATTCGATAAGGTGCTTATCGCCATCGGTCGCGTGCCCAATATTCCGCCCGGGCTTGAGAAGGCCGGCATCAAGCACGACGCGAACGCTGTCTTGGTCGACAGCCAGTACCGCACCTCAAACAAACAGGTGTACGCGCTTGGTGATGTAGCGCAAAGACTGAAGTTTACCCACACCGCCGACGACACCGCGCGGCAGGTCGTCGCTCATGTGGTGAGCAAAGGACTCCTCCGGGTGAACAGACAAAAGGCCGTACCAAAAGTCACCTACACGCTCCCTGAAGTAGCTCAAGTCGGTATGTCATGGGACGAAGCACGCAAAAAGTACACCGAGGATCAGCTGATGCGGGTAGAAGTGCCGTTCACACAAAATGATCGAGCCAAGACTGACGAAGCGACCGACGGTCTCCTCGTCGTCATCGCCCGTCGCTTGAGCGGTACCGTGCTCGGCGCTCACCTCATCGGCCCGGCCGCTGGCGAGCTCATCACAATATTCACGCTGGCGATTGATCAAAAAATATCGCTCTGGAGTTTGCAGGGCTTGATTTACGCCTATCCGACCTACTCTCTCATCGTGAAGAAGGCCGGCGATCAGTTTGTGGCCAGACAGTTTGGCGATCTCAAAAAGGACATCGGCGGCGTCTTCCGGCGTAATGCTCCCAAACTGATCGCCGGCCTGTTCTGGCTCTCGCTCATTTTTGGCTTTCAGCAGTATCGCATCAGCAATCACCTCTCGTACGCCGATGTGCTCCTTAGCCTGCTCGACTTCTTCACCAGTACCGTGTGGGGCCCGATCACTTACATGGTGCTCTATGCTGTTCGCCCCTTAATTCTTTTCCCCGCCACACTTCTCACCGCGCTGTCTGGGGCTTTGTTTGGATTCTGGTGGGGCATACTGTTCACTATTATCGGCGAGAACGCCTCGGCCAACTTTGCCTACTCGATTGGTCGTTTCTTCGGCAAAGGTCTCCGGCTCGAAGACACTATCATCGGCAACTGGGTGGAGAAGCTTCGCAACAATTCCTTTGAGGCGGTACTTTTGATGCGCCTCTTCTACGTGCCGTTTGATCTTACTAATTATGGGTCGGGAGTTGTCGGCGCCAAGTGGCGCGAGTATTTCTTGGCCACCTTGATAGGCATCATGCCCGGACTCACTACCTTTGTCGCGCTTGGCGCGGCGGTTGACCTTGAAGAACTTCGTACGATGGGTCTCTCTTTCGATGCCTTTGATCCGAAATTCTTAGCGCTCTCGGTTGTCATATTTGTCGTTTCGCTCTTTTTCTCAAAAGCTTTGAAGAAGTGGCGAGCTGAGGCTTAGAAAAAAGCCGCCGGTGCCAAAGGCACCGGCGGCTTTTTTCTTTACTTCTTCTTATCTTTCTTCGGCTTCTTCACTTCCTTTTTACGATCGTGTCCTTTGGCCATGATGTGTTGATTAATCTATGTAATGCTCATAAGTATACGGCGCTTCCGCGACTTTTCTAGTCGCCCTCTGTCAATTACATTTGCTATACTACGCGATATGAAAACACACAAAGGAAGCTGTCACTGTGGCGCGGTGACCTATGAAGTCACGGCCGACTTTGCTGAAGGCATGAAGTGCAACTGTTCGCACTGTCTGCGCAAAGGATTTCTGCTGGCATTCGTGCCGGAAGCGTCTTTCACATTGCTCTCTGGCACTGACAACCTCACCACCTACCAGTTCAACAAAAAGCACATCGACCACACCTTCTGCAAAACCTGCGGCGTGCAGTCGTTCGCCCGCGGTCATGATGGCAAGGGCAACTACATGATTGCCATCAATCTTAACTGCCTGGAAGATTTTGATACAAAAGGACTGGCAGTCAAAGAGTTCGACGGCGCCAGTGTGTAATTACGGGTTCAGCGTGATTGTAAAGGTGACTTTTTCGCCTGGCTGTACGTCTTCGGCTTTGCGTACCGCTGCCTTTAGCGGCAGGACGTAGCTACCAGAATATTTGTCGGGAAAGATAGAGGTGCGCCATATTGTCTTGCCAATCGTCACCTGTACCGGCAGAGAGCCAAACCCGCGACGATTTTTAGCATATTTCTCTTTGATGTCTTTGCCGATATTCTTCGTCAACGTGACAAAGTGCCAATTGGCCATCTCGCCGGGGTACAGCCACACCTTTTCGGTCATAGTATACGAGGCTTTTTTCATATCAATATGATCCATTGAAAAAGTGCATAATGCAAGTGGTATTTATTCCATTTGCTATACTTATAGGTATGTTTAATGGTGGTCATCTTCTCCTGGCTAGCATCATCGCGGCCGTTATCGGTATTAGTAGTATTCTTCTCGGACCCACGATGGCCGGACCGACAGCTGAAATGCGGATCGAGCCAAGCGGCGGCACCATTGCCGTTGGTGAAGACTTCAAGGTTGACATCATTGTCGAATCACGAGAGCCGGTAAATGTATTTAAAGGCTTGCTCTCTTTTGACCCCACCGTGCTGGCTATTACTTCCATCGACTACAACACCTCGGCGGCCGACCTCTGGGCCGAACGGCCGTGGTTTAGCAACGGCGAAGGGACGCTCAACTTTATTGGCGGCACGACGAGACCAGGCGGCTTCACGGGCACCGAAAAACTCATCTCCATTACTTTCACCGCCAAAGCGTCAGGCAAAGCTAAAATGGTCATGACCGACGTGCGGATTTTAAAACACGACGGACTAGGGACCGACTCGGTATTGGCAACGCCACTTGATTCTATTTTTACCATCGCTCCCGAGGAGCTCGAGAAAAGCACCAAGCTTGAAACATCACTCATAGGTCCGACGGTCGTAGTGACGGATACTCCACCCACTACCGACCTCAATGGCGATGGCAAACAAACCATCCTCGACGTGAGTATTTTTATGTCCGACCTCGCTTCTCAAAACCGACAATCAGATTTCAACGGTGACGGAAAAGTTGACCTCGCGGATCTTAGTATTCTGAACCGTTAGTGCCACCACCGCACGCCCCTTCAGTATAGGAAATAACATGATCATCAGCGCAGGCGAAACAGCTATTGCTATACGTTTGCGGCTGTGGATTACAGGGCGTGGTCACACACTGGACTTCAACCAAGCCGCAGACTGGCGCATAGAGCTCAATGCACACGTCGGTTTCGCGTGAAGCTGGTGTGCAGAGCGTTCCCTCTGAGGCTGTACCAGGAGAAGGGCAGACTGCAAACTCACAATTCGGTCCCACCCTACCAACTGCAGTACCGTCAGGACAGACTTTGGCATCATCAGTGCAGACAACCGGCTCGCTCGGCCTGCCGGGTGGAGTTGAGGGGCACGCCGCAAACTCACAATTTGGCGCCACTCGCCCCACGTATGAACCATCGGGGCACACTTTGGCATCCATGGTGCACGCGACCGGATCGGCAGGCACTTGTGTGCCGCCGTCATCAGTGCCAATTACGTCTCCGCCCGGGGCACCGGCACGCTCGGGCGAAGCGAGACTAAATAATACAAGGCCCATACAAAGTAAAATAAGGAGCCCAAAAACAAGTTCTTTTTGATTTTTCATACCATTCATACCACCATGATACGCGTACTGGCGGCACCCGCAAGCGGCTAGTGGTGCTTACTTTTGAATAAGCGCTTCTTTGGCTACGCGCCGAAGTTTTTTGATGGCGTATTCACGTTGTAGTGCCTGGCCTCGACTAGGGAATGATTCGCTGTAGACAAGTCGAACCGGGCGGGGGGGGGGGGGGGGGGGGGGGGGGG